>Ga0265296_1001352_pt1 | contig 28590 bp, 24 predicted proteins | sample MunlanPumphouse1_FD_189073 | JGI IMG/M metagenome (GOLD analysis project Ga0265296, IMG submission 189073) | Groundwater microbial communities from a municipal landfill in Southern Ontario, Canada - Pumphouse #1 | ecosystem: Environmental > Aquatic > Deep subsurface > Groundwater | place... | reverse complement strand
TAGCCCGGTCGTCCCTGTTCGCCCTCTTATTTTCTCTTGGCTTATTCGCCCAAAACGCCTTCGCCTCTTTTGACGACGTGCCTGAAAGCTATCCCTATTACGAAGGCGTTAGTTATCTGGAACTCATTGGCACGGTGGACCCCGGGCAAAATTTTCGCCCCGACGATTTTGTGACTCGCGCGGAACTTTTTAAAATGCTTTTCAAAACGCTGCGTGAAAATGCCGATACTGCGCCGAAAACCTTGAATTTTGACGACGTTCCCGAGGATGCTTGGTTTGCTCCTTACGCTCGCCTGGCGCTTTTCTATGAATTGACCGACGAGGGCGTTTTTGAAGGACAAAAGACGTTGAGTCGCGGCGGCGCCCTCGGCCTCCTCATGCAAGCTTATGGATTGGGTGCACCCATTGTCCCTCTCACAAATCGCACCGATCTTTTTGACGACGTGGGGGCCAAGCATCCACTTTATTCCCTCCTCTACCAGGCCAACAAACTGGGACTTATTACATCCGACCTTAGTGAGAGATATGTCCCCTTCAAAAAAATCACCCGTGGTGAACTGGCGGACATGATCTACCACTTGGAAACTTGGAAAAATGAAACCGATGCCCAAAAAATAGATGAGGATTTTTACAAATCGGACATTTTTACCGACATTTGGAACCGGATTTTAACTGAGTTCTACCTACCCGATGGCTATCGAATTGACCAGGACGTACTTTTCCAGGCCGCCGTGGATGCCGTGCTCGAAAGTCTCAATGACCCTTACAGTGCGTACTTCAGCGCGGACCAAGCCACTGAATTTATGAACACTTTGGGTGGAGAATTTGAAGGAATCGGCGCTATTTTGACGCAAGATGCGGAGACGCTCGCCGTGTTTATCGCAGAAATTTTGGACGGCACTCCGGCCGCGGAATCGGGACTTGAAACCGGCGATCAAATTATCGCTGTGGATGAAGTTTCCACCGAGGGAATGCCGATCGAAGAAGTGATGAGTCGCATCAAAGGCACCGCCGGAACCGACGTGCGAATTACCGTTTTACGAGAGGATGGGGAGCACACTTATGATCTTACGCGAGCGTTGATTACGTTGGATCTGGTTAAAGGAAAGCTCTACCACAAAGACGCTTGGTTCATTGAAATCGACTCTTTTGCCGCCAATATTTACGATGAAATGATGACCACGCTCGGGGAACTTACCGCCGAAGAGCCGGATCCTTCCGCTATTATTTTGGATCTCCGCGGAAATCCGGGCGGTTACATAAACATGGGAAATTTTGTGACCGGACTTTTTATACCTCACTTGACACCACTCGTGACGCTGGACTACGGCGGACCGGAAGAAACTATTTACAATGGCGACACGGGCCCCTATCAGGACGTTCCCGTTTACATTTTAGTGGACGGATACACCGCTTCCGCTTCTGAAATTCTAGCGCTTACTTTGCAGGAAGTAGCGAATGCCACCGTGATCGGAACGCAGACTTTTGGGAAAGGAACCGCGCAAGAAGTCATTACTTATTGGGACGGCTCCATACTCAAACTCACCATCGCTAACTGGCTTTCCTCCGAGGGACATTCCGTGCAAGGCATAGGCGTGACGCCGAACATTTTGGTTACGCCAACAAGCGGCGAAGCAGACGAATGGTTAAAGGCATTGGACGACGCACTCTGATTCTTCGCTGCCTCCTGGGAAATTCGACCTCAAGAATTTTTGGCCAGTGATTTTTGGCCCATTCTTTTTCAAAACGACTGTAAAGTTCCAATCCGCGTTTTCTCAACTCGCGCTCAATAATGCCGCCCGCATGCGGACTTTTATATTTTTTTTCAAGCGGCGAACAAAACCCGTGTGCGTAATGGCAGAGTTCATGCGCAATAGTCGCTCGCACCACTTCCTCCGGCACCACTTCCTGACGAAAAATCCCATTGATAAGAATGCTGCTACGTTTTTTATCACGGCTCATGCAAATAGACCCCAGTCTCCGCTGCGCCTTGCGTCCGAACTGAATCGTGATCCGATTCGGCCTCTCCATATCCGCAAAAGCATTCTTCAGAAGAAAATCGAGCTGAGCCTGTAGCCAAACTTGGTCGCGCATCATGTCCGAACTTTCTCACACAGCCCACTTGGATGACAAGGGTTTATTGTCCTATTCTGGCGCTGACTGATAATAGCGGGTGCCTGCGAATTTGATGACATACACGCAGAATCTAAAAGATTTGATCAGGAATAAGTATAGCGCACCGCTCCTTGTATTAGTCGCGTTTGAGCTTTTCTCTCTTCTGCCAAGGCTGCTGCCCTTGCGCGTTCTTCTGTTGCCCTTGCGCTTGCCCTGCTCCTATCCTCCAACAGTGTTCTATACAGATCATCCACATCAGCCTTTTTATCTTGTGCAAGATCAAACAAGAGCCCCACCTCGGCGGGAGTCAAATAGTCTAATCTCCCCCGTTTCACCCCTCTCTCATCTTGAAGAAATGCCTTCTTAACCCCAAGGTCAGTTATCTTAGGCTCACCTTCACTCATAAAAAATAAGCTAAATAATAAAATTCAAGAAAGAAATTTACCGCATTCTTAGGATACGTCAAGTTTTTCTCTATTTCTTTTCTTCAAACACGACCGGAATTTCCTGAACTGCCGGCGTCGGCGCAACGGGAGTCGTCGAAGCAACTTGCTCGGGCTTTAAAGCTTCAATGGGCTGATTCAACACCGCCGCTACATTTTCCGTGAATTCCGCTTCCATTTTAGTTTCTTCGGGAGTCGCGACCGGGGCCGTTTCTTTCTTCGCTTCTTCTTCTTTTGTAGTGGCTTCAAATTCTGCGGCGGCATTGCTTTGTGCTAAAAGTTCTTCCGGGTTAGTCGTTATGATTCTGTCTTCGCTGAAGGATGCAATCACTTGAATGGCCACATGTTTGAGACCGGCAAAGAAAAGCCCCTGCCCCACTCCGGAATTCAAAAGCATGTATTTCTCCCCCTCCGTGAGGTTGAACACTTTGGCCAGCGGCTCAATGGCCGACGGCGACTGTTTGAGAAGCATTTGCATCGAAGAGTTCGTCACAATCGGTTTACCCATCGGACTATTGATAAAGTCTTCCACGTCCTGCGTGATAGTAGTTACCCCGAGGTAATATTTACGAGCGCGCTTCACCAGACCAAACAAGAATTTCGCGCTGTCTTCGTGCTGCATCAAGGTCCAAGCTTCATCAATAACAAGAATACGTTTTTTGAGCATGGAGCGAACGCGATTCCAGATGTAATTCAAAATAATGTACATGGCCACCGGCCTGAGCTCGTCTTCCAAATCGCGAACGGAGAAAACCATGAGCCCGGTATCGAGCGTCACATTGGTTTCTTTGTTGAAAACTCCGGCGTAGGTACCCGTCACGTACTTGGCGATTCGCTGAGACATGTCGGCGGCGCCATCCATTGAGGAAAGTACGTTGTAAAAATCCGCCATCGTAGGCACGGGATATTTGGAAGTATCTATCACGTCCATCGTGATACCTTTGGTTGCGTAAGTGTCAATGAGCGCCTTATCCAAAACTCCCTCTTCCTGAGGCGAAATCGTTCCGAGCATCAAACGCATAAGACCCGTGAGATTGATCACGCTGCTGCGAAGCAAATCTCCGGGCTTGAGCTCCTCTCCTTCCAGCGGCGTGGGCAAATCAAAAGGATTAATGCGTCGGTCCGAATTGAGAGACACGCTGAGGTAAGTTCCACCCACCGTTTCACACAGAGCTTTATATTCATTTTCCGGATCGATCACGATCACGTCCGTTCCAAACATCAGCGAGCGTAAAACCTCGAGCTTAACCGCATAAGACTTACCGGCTCCGGACTTGGCGAATACCGTCGAGTTGGCGTTTTCAAGCGAGAAGCGATCGAAAATAATCAGCGATTCGTTGTGACGATTGAGCCCGTACAAAATTCCGTCATTCGACGTGAGTTCCGAAGAAATGAAGGGGAATGTGGTGGAAAGCGGCGACGTGTTCATGTTGCGCTGCACAGCGATGTCGTCGAGGCAGAGCGGAATGGTGGAAGTAAATCCGCGTTCCATTTGCAAGTCGGCGCGTTTGCTCAGCACCAATTTTCCGCCAAGCAAACTTTGCAATTCCTTGGTGGATTTACGAAGCTCATCCTCATTTGGAGAATAAACCGTGAAATAGAGCCCGTATTGGAAAAATTTCTCCTGGCCACGTTGAAGTTCGGTACGCAGGGATTCGGCATCTTCGAGCGCCGTTTCAAGCGCGGGATCACGCACATTTCCTTTGTCGGCGGCAATGCGAATGGAAGATTGAAGTTGCGCCACTTTGGTTCTAAGCACCTTCATGATGTCTTCCGAAGAAATCGGATAAATATACTGAGAAACATCCATGGTCACATCATAATTCACCACGGGGCTGAGCCAGTTGGTATCGATGTAACGCGGATAGGTATAAACGAAAAAAGTTTGGCAGTAGAGCCCGTCGATTTTGATGTGATCGTAACCCACCTCGAACGAGGAAGGCGCGATCAGGTCCCGAATGGACGCGATTCCCTCCTGAAAAAGTTTTTCCGCTTCAAGCAATTGCTTCTTTTCTTTGATGTTTTTTTGCGCATCGGTGTCCACCTTCGCCGCAGCTTTACTCGCCTCCTGCTTTTTTTCCGCAGAAACCGTGCTTTTAGCTTGAGCTTCTTGCTTCGCTGCCACCGCAGCAGCCGTATTATCGGCCGCCACAACCGGCGTTCCCAAAGTCGACGCAGGGTTTGCGGGGCTTACTGAAGCGGTTTGTTGTGGAACGGTATTATCTGCCATGCGTGGAGTTCTTTTTAATCTTATCATCTTATCACAAAATGACCATATTTACTAGAGCAGACCAATCACATAATCCCACTTGATTGCGGCATAGTTTTTTTGTTTTATTTTCTTTTTATGATACAATGGCGTCGCCTAAAATTCTGCCATACCATATGAAAACAGCACAATTTACAGTTTATATAGAACAGGATGAGGATGGAATATTCATCGGATCCATTCCGGCAGTCCCCAGTTGCTACGCTGAAGGGAAAACACAGGAGGAAATGTTTAGCAATTTGTCAGAGGTCTTAAAGTTATGCCTGCGTAACACTGATAAAAAGGCTGTTCAAAAAAACAGGTTTATTGGAATTCAGAATTTAGAGTTGTCACATGCCTAAACTAATTCCGATTAAGCCGAAAAGTTAAGGAAATAAATCAATAGATTTTGCTCGGATTGGCCTACACAAAGCTCAAACCCCGCGATTCTAAAATAAATTCCTCCTTAGTCAACCAATCTGAATTTTGTATTTTGCTGCGGTAGGGTAGACTTCGTGCGCAAATTTAAACCACTCTATGGCAAAAAAGAAAAAAGATGAAAACTTGAACCCTGAAGACGAACAACCGAAGGGGAACGAAGAAGAGATGGAAGAAACCGAGGAGGAAGCGAAAGAAAACGAGGAAAATGAAGAACCCACCGAGCTCTTTGCCGCCGGAAAAATCACGGCGCGTAATGTGGTGGATGAGATGGAAGAGAGCTACCTGGATTACGCCATGAGCGTGATTGTTTCTCGCGCCCTTCCCGACGTGCGTGACGGTATGAAACCGGTTCACCGACGTATTTTGTTCGCGATGCAAGAAATCGGGTTGCGCTCAAGCGCCGGTTTCCGAAAATCTGCGGCTGTGGTTGGAGAAGTTTTGGCCAAGTACCATCCTCATGGAGATCAAGCCGTGTACGACTCCATGGTGCGTATGGCCCAGGACTTTTCACTCCGTTATCCACTCATTCGTGGACAAGGTAACTTCGGTTCCGTCGACGGAGACAACGCCGCGGCCATGCGTTACACCGAGTCCAAAATGGAAAAGATTTCGGATGAAATGATGACGGACATTGATAAAGAGACGGTGGATTTTGTGCCCAACTACGACGGTCGTCACGAAGAACCTCGCGTGCTCCCCGCCCGCATCCCCCAACTGTTGCTCAATGGAACGATGGGTATTGCCGTGGGTATGGCCACCAACATTCCTCCTCACAACCTCACGGAAGTGATGGACGCGCTGGTTGCGCTCGCCGAAAATCCTGAAATCGACATCGACGGGCTGATGGAACACATAAAAGGACCCGACTTCCCCACCGGAGCTACCGCTTACGGACGTGAAGCCATCAAGGAAATGTATACCACGGGACGTGGCGGAGTAACGGTACGCGCCAAAGCTGAAATTGAAGAGGAAAGAGGTGGACGATTCCGAATTATCGTGACTGAAATTCCTTATCAAATCAACAAGGCGACGCTCGTTGAAAAAATTGCTGAACTGGTGACCGACAAAAAAATCACGGGTATCTCCGACCTTCGTGATGAATCCAACCGGGAAGGAATGCGCATTGTGGTTGAACTCAAAAAAGATTCCTACCCCAGCAAAATTCTCAACCAACTCTACAAGTACACGCCGATGCAGTCGAATTTCAATATGAACATGATCGCACTGGTGGATGGACTGCAACCTCGTTTGCTGAACCTGAAGGAAGTGCTTGAATACTTTATTAAGCACCGCAAGGAAGTCATCACTCGCCGCACCGTTTTCGAACTCAAAGTAGCCAAGGCGCGCGCCCACATTTTGGAAGGGCTCAAAATCGCGCTCGACAACATTGATGATGTGATTGATACCATTCGCAAGAGCGAAACCAAGGAAGACGCGCACGCAGCTTTGATGAAGAGATTCAAACTCAGTGAACTGCAGGCTCAAGCTATTTTGGAAATGCGTCTGCAGACTCTCGCCGGCTTGGAACGCAGCAAGATCGAAGACGAATTCAAAGAAAAGCTCGCTCTCATTGACGAACTCGAAGGTATCTTGGAAGATACCAAGAAAGTTGCCAAAATCATGGTCGAAGAATTCAAGGAAATTAAGGGGCAGTACGGTGACGCCCGCCGCACGGAAATTGTGGTTCACGCCCTCGGTGACTTCTCTGTAAAAGACACTATCCCGAATGAGGAAATGGTGGTCACGCTCACTAAAGAAAACTATGTGAAACGCGTGCCGCCCAGCACCTTCCGCCGCCAAGAACGCGGAGGCCAGGGAAAGATGGCTATGAGCACCAAAGAAGAAGATGAAATCGCTATTCTGCGTTTTGCTAAGAACCACGATAAGCTTTTGTTCTTCACAAACACCGGCCGCGTGTTCCAACTCCCCGTGTACGAATTGCCTCAGGCCAGCCGCCAAGCTAAGGGAATTCCGCTTATCAATCTCATCCAAATGACCAAGGAGGAGTTTGTAACGGCCATGCTGGTGGTGACTAATGAAGAATTCAAAGGAGATTACCTCTTTATGGCAACTCACAAGGGAACCGTTAAAAAGACGGCTGTCGCCGAATTCAAGGCTGTGCGAAAATCCGGGCTCATTGCCATTAAGCTCCGCGACGGCGATTCGTTGTCTTGGGTTAAACAAAGCAGCCCGGGCGATCACATTATGATTGTGACGCACGAAGGAAAGTGCATTCAATTCGACCAAGAAGATGTTCGTCCGATGGGCCGTGCTTCTATGGGAGTGCGTGGCATCAAGCTCCGAGCCGGTGATGAAGTGGTGGAAATGGATAGCGTAAAATCCGCCGATGCCGATCTCTTTGTGGTGATGGAAAACGGACTTGGAAAACGTACTCCGATCAAGGAATACCGTTTCCAGACTCGTGGAGGAAGTGGAGTGAAGACCGCAAATCTTACTGATAAAACCGGAAAACTTGTAGGAGCCAAGGTACTCGAACCGGAAACGAAGGGGGATATTATTATCGTTTCTAAAAAAGGAGTGATGATCCGAACCAATTTGGATAGCGTCCCCGGCCGTGGTCGCGCCACTCAAGGGGTTTACTTAATGCGCGTGAAGTCGGATGATAAAGTGGCTTCTATGTCCTTCATCGCTCAAAGCGAAATCCCGGAAACTCCAGAAACTGCCGAGACCGAAACAAAAGAACAGGCGACTCTCGTTTAATAGGGCATAACCATGTTATGAAAAAAAACATTCATGCCATCGCCGGTTTGCTTCTGGTCTCCTTACTTAGTTTGAGCACTCCGGTCTTTGCTGTGAGTGGCGACCTATCCATTTCCGACGCCAATGTGTGGTTTTCTAATGACTATTTCTTCGAAGGTAGTCCCACACGCATCTGGGCTTCCGTACAAAACAACAGCACGGCCGATCTCCTCGGAACCGTTCGGTTCACCAGCAAAGACGGCATCATTGGTTCCGACCAACCTATTTCCGCGCTCGCCGGCAAGACCGATGATGTTTTTGTGGATTGGACCCCTCCCACTTACGGCGATTACACCATCACTATCACGGTGATCCCTTGGGATGGTACTTCCGACAATCCTGCTAACAATGTAGTCCAAAAAACCGTTACCGTTCAGCAAGACACGGATCACGACGGAATCCCCAATTCCACCGACCCCGACAAAGATGGTGACGGCGTGGCCAACGAAGAAGACGCTTTCCCTCTCAATTCTCTCGAGTGGAAGGATACGGACGGAGACGGCCAGGGCAACAATCAAGACACTGACGATGACAACGATGGCACGCTCGACAGCGAAGACGAAATGCCGGAGGATTCCCGCTACACCAAAGACCAAGATAAAGACGGTATTCCCGATGAAATCGATGAAGACATCGATGGAGACGGACTTTCCAACAAAGACGAAGAGAAAGTAGAATCCGATCCTAAAAATCCCGACACCGACGGGGATTTAACAGTAGACGGCAATGACCCCTTCCCTACAGATTCCACGGAGTGGTTTGACGTAGATAACGACGGAATCGGCGACAACAGCGACCCGGATATTGATGGCGATGGAATTGCAAACGAAGAGGACCTTGACCCCTCCAACCCTTCCCCTGTCGCCGAGGTGGACCAAGACGTGTTGATTGCCAGTCTCGGTGAAGAAATCACTTTTGACGCTTCGGAATCAAAAGATGACGGCAGTATTGTTAAGTACGTATGGCAATTCGGAGATGAAACAGTGGAAGGCTCTCAGATAGTACGAAGCTTCGACGTCACCGGGCTCCAGACCGCTACGCTCACTGTTTTTGACGACAAGGGTCAATCTGATACTACGGAAATTCGCGTGCGGGTTTTTGACCACTGGTTCTTGATAGAAGCTGGTGGTTTTAGCCTGCTTCTCGTTTTGCTTGCCTTCTATATTATCTATCGCTATAATCGGCGGGCTTTAAAAAGCAGTAAGGCTCGTCCATCTAAAAAGAAGAAATAATGAAAACGGACATTCATCCAAAATACAACGCTCAAGCGAAAATCGTTTGTGCCAACTGTAGCTACGAATTCCCAATCGGTTCGACCAAAGAAGGAATCCGTGTGGAAATCTGCAGCAAGTGCCATCCTTTTTACACCGGTAAGAAGGTTTTGATCGACACCGAAGGACGTGTGGATAGATTCCGTCAAAAGATGGCCGGCGCCGTTGGACGCGATAAGAAAGTCCGCAAAAAGAAGACTCTGGAAGATAAAGTGAATGAAGAATTGGCCGATCAGCTTTCAAAAGAGAAGGCCAAGGAAGAGAAGGTCAAAGGGGCTAAAGAAGCGAAGAAAGCTTCCGCAAAAGCTTCATTAGAAGCGTAATATGTTTGAATTTACCTTGGAGCAGAAGTCCGGCGAATGCCAAGCTCGCTTGGGGGTTTTTCATACTCCGCACGGAACGATTCACACTCCGGTTTTTATGCCGGTGGGCACCAAAGCCACGGTGAAGGCTCTGGATTATAAAGACCTCGAAAACCTTGGCAGCGAGATTATTTTGGCCAATACTTATCACCTGGCTATGCGTCCCGGCAGTGAATTGATCAAAAAAATGGGTGGCCTTCATAAGTGGATGAATTGGAACAAACCGATCCTCACCGATTCCGGCGGTTTTCAGGTTTTTTCGCTGCGTGGAAGTAGCAAAATAAACGATGACGGTGTGGAATTTCAATCACATTTGGACGGGACCAAGCATTTTTTCACTCCCGAACATGCGGTTCAAATTCAAGAAGAACTCGGCGCTGACATTATTATGGCTTTTGACGAATGTGCTCCCGCCGATGTGGATGAAACTTATGCACGTGAAGCTATGGAACGAACTCACGCGTGGGCCAAGCGCTGTCTTGCGGCTAAAACCCGCACCGATCAAGCACTTTTCTCTATTGTTCAAGGTAGTCATTTTCAGAATTTACGTGAAGAATCGGCCCAATTCATGGCCGGCCTCGATACACCTGGAATTGCCATCGGCGGCGTAAGTGTAGGCGAAGACTTTGAACAAAAATTTAGTGCAGTTGATTGGGTTATCCCCCACCTACCGGGAAACAAACCCCGTTACCTTATGGGCGTGGGTACTCCCGACGATATTTTGGAGGCCGTGGAGCGTGGAATTGATATGTTTGATTGCGTGCTCGCTACACGGCTCGCCCGCCACGGCGCTTTTTGGGACTTCACCGGCCGCCACAGCATTTTCAATGAACAGTATAAGCTCGATGAGACTCCGCTCTGCTCAGAAATTTCCTGCTACGCGAGTCAAGAATTTTCAAAAAGTTATCTTCGTCATCTTATGATGGAGAACGAACTACTAGGTATGCGACTCTTGTCACTCCATAATATTGCTTTTTTGTTTCACCTCATGAAGCAAATTCGCTATCATGTCGCAGACGGAGACTTCCTGCGTTTCAAAAAAAACTTCCTCGCTTCCTTTACCTCCACCCATGATCCGCTACCTGAAGGGACAGATTCTTGATCACGACGAACGAACAATTATTTTGCTCGTAAATGATGTGGGGTATCACGTTTGGGTCCCCAAAAGTGTTTTGGAAGAGGGAAAAGAAGAGGTGGAACTTTATATCCACACCCATGTTCGTGAAGACGCCCTCACACTTTATGGATTTCGAACAAAAAATGAGCTCAGCTTTTTCGAATTACTGCTAACCATCAACGGAATCGGGCCCAAAAGTGCCATGGATATTTGTTGCGAGCCCGTGGAAAAAATCCAAAATGCTATTTTTAGTGGCAACTTGGCGGCTCTCACCGGCATTCCGGGCATTGGAAAAAAGATCGCGGAACGCATGGTGCTGGAACTCAAAGGAAAAATCACTCCAACAGATTTAAATGCTACTCAAAATACTTATGCGAACAGTGAGGTGGATCCTGATGTAATCTCCGCTCTGGAAAACCTGGGTTACAAGCGTCATCACATCCAAAAAGTTCTGGCCGAGGCGGAAGAAGGCTTAGATACTGAAGCACTCATTCGTGAGTTTTTACAAAAGGCTTAATGAAGCTCATTACGCATCTCACCAACGTTCGCTATCTTAGCGGGTTTACCGGAACTCACGGTTTTATGCTACTCGGCTCACGGAAAAATTATTTCTTCACGGATTTCAGATATCGCGGCTATGCGGAGGAACTGGAAAAGTCTAAAACCCGTATTCCTTTTAAATTTATTGAAATTAATAAAGAGGCTGAAAAGGATCTCAAAAAGTTGCTTGGTAAAAAGCTTGAATTTGAAGCTGCTCATCTGAGCCTGCAAGAATTGCAATTTTGGAAAAAGCGACTCAAGGGTATTTCTTTTATTCCCAATAAAAATCCCATCGAAGACTTGAGACTTTGCAAAGACAAAGAAGAAATAAAAAATCTGAAAAAGTCGCAGACTATAAACGAAGAAACGCTCAAACGAATAATAAAATTATTCAAGGATGGTGTCACTGAGCTTGAATTAGCCTGGAAAATTCGGATGATCGGCCATGAACTCGGAGCGGAAGATGTCTCTTTTGAACCTATAATCGCCTTTGGTTCGCATAGCGCTATCCCCCATCATCAAAATACCAACAAGAAACTTAAAATGGGCGACGTGGTTCTGATAGACATGGGGATGAAATATAAAGGTTACTGCAGTGACATGACTCGTACTTTTTTCACCAAAAAACCCACGGCGGAGCAGGAAAGTGTTTTCTCCAAGGTACTCACCGCACAACTCGAGGCCATCAAAGCACTAAAGTCCGGCGTAAAGTGTTCCAAGCTCGATCAAATTGCCCGTAAATCCATGGGTGAAGAGGCTGAGTTTTTTGGCCATTCCCTCGGCCACGGTATTGGCCTGGATATCCACGAGTCTCCTCGTCTCAATACTCGCAGCAAGGATACGCTTAAGGAAAATATGATCGTCACCGTGGAACCCGGTATCTATCTTCCCGGTCGCTTTGGCGTGCGGATTGAAGACATGGGAAGAGTGACAAAAACAGGCTATGAGAATTTCACTCGGTTTGAAAAGCTAGAACATTAAATCGACAGGCGGGGCTAAAAAAGCTATACTCGGGCCACTTTTTTCAAAAACTATGTGTGGAATCTTTACTTATTTGGGTCCAAGTGAAAAGGCGGCGGAAATTGTGCTGAAGGGATTGAAGAAATTGGAATACCGAGGCTATGACTCTTGGGGAATTGCTGCGCAACAAACGGATGGCGAATTTGAGATTGAAAAACACGTGGGAAAGATTTCGGAAGTTATCAATCTGGATGAGTCAATGACCAAGCCTTCGCATATGGCCATGGGGCATTCGCGCTGGGCCACGCACGGAAGAGTAACGCAGTATAACGCCCATCCTCAAACTACGGAAAACCAGGATATTGTTATTATCCACAATGGGATTTTTGAAAATTATTTAGAGTTGAAGGAAAAATTGATCGAAAAAGGACATCAGTTTAGATCCGAAACGGATAGTGAAGTTTTTGCTCATTTGATTGAACAGGCCGAGAGCGAAGCGGACGGCCCCTCAGAAAAAACCTTTGAAGCTGCGTTTAGACGGGCTTCCAAACAAGTGACGGGACGCTACGCCATAGTGGCGATGCACAAGAAAGAAAAGAAAGTCATTGCGGCTCGCCGTGGCTCGCCGCTCATCATCGGCAAAGCCGCAGACGGTGCGCTTTTCCTTGCTTCCGACGTGCCTGCATTTTTGGAATACACCAAGGAAATAATGTATCTCGACGATAACCAAATGGTGATCTTCACGCACGACAGTACGTACAAAAAAACAGAGGCGCGCTTCTTTGACATGGATAAAAATAGGGCAATTGAAAAACGTCTGATTTCCATCGACTGGAAAGAGGAAGAGGCTGAAAAGGGCGACTATCCCCACTTCATGATAAAAGAAATCATGGAGCAAAAGGAGACCCTCACCCGCGCCATTAATTCCAATACAGAGATCTTACTGAAAGTGGCCGCGGCCATTAAGGGAGCGTATGGGACTTACATTGTGGGCTGTGGAACCGCCGGAAAAGTGGCTATGACCGCCGAGTATTTATTCGCAAACATTGCCAAAAAGCACGTCAATACTAAATTCGGTTCCGAATTTAAAAGTGCCAAGCATTTTTTAACAGACCGGTCTTTGGTTATCGCCATTTCGCAATCGGGAGAAACTGCGGACATCTTAGAAGCGCTGGAAATCGCGAAGAAAAAAGGAGCTACCATTGTGAGTATCGTGAATGTGGAGACCTCCACACTAGCCAGGATTTCGGATATAGTTTTACCCCTTAAAGCCGGACCCGAAAAAGCCGTGGCTTCGACCAAGGCAACCACTTCCCAACTCGCTATTTTAACCCTGCTGGCCTACGCCGTGGCTGGACGTCTCGATGAAGGAAAAACGATGCTGATTGAAGCGGCTGAAAAACTCAATGATATGCTTAATCCACGTTATGAGCAGCACATTGAACACCTTGCTGATCAAATCAAAAATGCCACCGACATTATGGTGATCGGACGTGACGTGAATTACCCAATTGCCCTGGAAACCGCCATCAAATTACAAGAAGTTTCCTATATCCACGCGGAGGGCTTTGCCGGAGGCGAACTCAAGCACGGTCCCATTGCTCTCATTTCGGAGGGAACGCCCTGCATTGTCTTAGCCTCTGATGACGAATATCGTCAGGAAATTCTTTCGAACGCTATGGAGCTTAAGGCTCGTGGCGCTTTCCTTATTGGAGTCTCGCCTGAGAATGCCGAACTTTTTGATGCCTGGATCAAGGTGCCAAGTGCCGGCGCTGCAGCACCAATCTTGAACCTAATCCCCATCCAGATTTTGTCCTATAAACTCGCGGTAGCACGTCAGAACAACCCTGACATGCCCAGAAATCTGGCGAAATCGGTGACCGTAAAGTAACACCGCCGCTTTAACCAGGCTTGAATCGGAAGTGTTTTTGTGTTACAATTTTAAGATTCATAAAAATAAAACCCACGTCCTATGGCAAACGCGTCAAGCATCCAAAAACCGTTGACCGGTTTTTTGAACTCCCTGCTCCTAATGGGAGTTGCCCTACTTTTAGGGGCCTTGCTGCACGTGCCATCGAGCCAAGCGGTAACCTACACGGTTACCAACACCGATGATGCTGGTGCAGGCTCTTTTCGCCAAGCGATTACTGACGCCAACGCAAGCGGAGGAGCCGATACAATTGAATTCGGCGCTGCGCTTTGGGGAACTATTAATTTAGTTACGGATCTCCCTAAAATTACTGAAACCATTGGTATCAACGGGGAAACCGCAGCAAACGGATTTGCCGGAGGCGCAGATATTATTTTGAATGCCGCCGGTCTAACTTATTGCTTGGATATCAGTAGTGGCGGCGGACACAGTGTTAAAGGGATAGGTTGCACGGGGGGACCGACTAACGGATTAGTCCTTGAAAGTGGCGTAACCGGCGGAAACATCGGAGGAACCGGAGCCCGTGGGCTCAATAATTGGGATAGCGCTACCGGCGCAGGAATCCTCATCAGTGGAGCGGATAGCATCACAATCCAACACAACTACATAGGATCATTAAGTGCGAATGGAACCGGAATTATAGCCTCAGGTACCGTTACGGGTCTAACGATTGGAGGAAGCGCTGCGCAGCAAAACATCATTGTGAATAACACTACGAATGGGATCGACCTCACGGATGCAGCGGTCACAATAAAAAGCAACTACATCGGAACCTCTACCGGCAGCGACGACGCCGGTAATCTTCAAAATGGGATTATAATCCGCAGCGGCGTGACCAGCACCACTATTGGAGGGATCCTTACGGCCGACCGAAATATTATTTCCGGCAACAACTACAACGGGATACGGATCACAGGCTCAAACGGAATCACGATAGCAAATAACTACATAGGAGTGACTTCTGCGGGCAGTGCGGCTTTGGGAAATAGCCTGGCTGGTATTGATTTGGAATCTGAATCAAATACCGTGGGCGGTACGACTTCTGCCAGCCGAAATATTATTTCGGGTAATATTTTAGACGGCATTCAAATTGATGGCGTCGCGACCAGCGCGAGTTCCAACATTATTAAGAACAATTACATCGGAACCGACTCGACCGGAACCAGCGCGCTTGCTAATGGAAGCTCAGGAATTCTGGTGCTCACGGGGGGAACTGCAACGGGTCTTCTCATTGGAGACACCGATCAAGGAAACTTAATTTCAGGAAACACTGCCAACGGAATTTATATCCAATCCACCGGAGCGACCGATGCTGACATATATGGAAACGTCATTGGACTCCAAGCGGATGAAACTACCGCTCTGGGTAACGGAAGTTATGGAATTCGAATCGCAGCCGACTCGGCTACTGTCGGCGAAATCAATGTAGCCGGTAGGCAAAATATTATTTCCTCCAATGGACTTGAGGGAATTTATATAAATGGAGCCGACTCTACTACGGTAGTGAACAATATTATTGGTCTGGCTGCCGATGCCGTCACTCAAAGATTGAATACTGAAGACGCAATTGAATTGGATTCTACCGCAGCTTCTAATGTCATTGGAGGTACCGCCACAGGCGCAGGAAACACCCTAGCCTCTGCCTCGGGGAAATACTGTGTAAACATTGCGGGCAACGCCGGTAACTTTAATAGCGTGCGAAGGAACGGCTATCTTGCAGGCGGAAATATTAATCGAACCAATCCTGCAAATGAAAGTGTTGCTACTCCTGCGATAACCTCAGCAACTAGTTCTTACGTTGGTGGGACCAGCATTGCCAATGGCACCGTAGAAATCTTTGTAAATGGTAGTTATTGGGCAACCGAAACGGCTACGGCTGAAGGTACTTGGGAGCGCCACATCGCAATCACGGCAGATGGTGAAGTTTCTGCCACCGTCACCAACGCCACTTCCAGTACGTCCGCGTCTTCCGCAGAAATTACTGCCACAACGGATAGTACGGCGCCTACTGCTCCCACAATAACAAGCCCGGTCAGTGAGACCACGGTAGGTACAACTACTGTTGATCTTGTCGGGACAAAAGAAGCTAATTCTAGTGTTTGGATTGATGGTGTCCAACAAGTAGCCAGTGACGCATTGACCACTTGGACGCTCAACGACTACGCTATTGTTGAGGGACAGAATAATCTCTCCATCGTAGCCAAAGATTACACGTCAAACAGTTCCGTAGCCTTTATCCACGTCATTAGACGCGATACCGCGATTCCAACCGCACCTACTTTGAGTTATTCTTCAACCACCACTTCCACAACCACCATTACGGGTTCCGGAACGGAAGTAGGTGGAAACGTTTATGTGAATGGCGTGGATTCCGGTGTTAACGTTGACGGACTCGGTAACTTTTCTGTGTTCGTTAGTCTCCAAGTTGGAGTTAACTCAGTATCTATCACTATAGTAGATGCCGCCGGGAATACTTCCGCGGCTAGCGTGGCCACCATAACCAATACCGCCGGAGGCGGAAGTAGCGGAGGTAGCAGTGGCGGGAGTAGTTCAAGCCAGAATACTGTCGGCGACGATGACGAAGCCCAAGAAAGCATGGCTGGAGAAGAAGAACCCGATACTGTGGAAGACACTGAAGTAGTTACCGGTGTAACGGAGGATAGTTCTGAAACTACCGATGGGGTCGCCGACAACGGCACGGTAAATAACAACACTTCTTCGACAAGTGACGCGAACACAACGGAAAACACAACGGATGTTGAACCGAGCAAAAGTTTCTACAGCGGAATCTATGAATATGTAAAACCTATTAAAGAAGTGTCCATTCGTGACAGCTTGCCCCCCGCCCCTATCAGGCCTCTGAAATACAACGCAAAACTTTTTGATAATAAGGTCTTTGGCGACAAAAATGCCCAAGGAGTCCCTCAGATCTTGATCGACCTTAGGACAGGCGGAAAAAATATTCCCAAAACCCGTGACAGCGACGGAGACGGCGCTTACGACTGGGAAGAAATCCTTTATGGAGGGGATATTAACGTGGTAGATACCGACGGAGACGGACTCACAGATGCGGAAGAGCTCTTCGTTGAGGGAACCAATCCGGAAAGTTATGATACTGATAATGACGAAACTGCCGATGCGGAAGATGTTGAACCCTTCACATACAATGAGCCTGAAGTCAGTTCACTAGAACTCACGGACTATATTGCGGAAGAAGGAATCACTGAATCTTTGGGAATTATCGACTCCGATGAAGACGGTCTTTCCGACCTCTCTGAATTTTACACCGGAACCGACCCTCAGGATGACGATAGCGATGCGGACGGGCTTTCTGATGGAGATGAAGTGCTCCAATATGGAACTGACCCTACCGCCACGACCACAGCCTCAGCCGCTGGAGGTGTGAGCATCGTAAATATAAATGATGGAGAAACCGTAGAAGAAGGCCAACAATTCTTTATGGGACATGCGGGTGAAGAAGAAACCGTACAGGCTTATGAGGTGAAGGGCGACGGCAGTCTGACTTTGGCGGGAGAAACTGTTTCCGATGAAGATGGTCGTTATATTCTTTTGACCGAAGCCGAATTGGAACCCGGAGAACACACCTTAGTGCTCACCACCGGAGCCAGTTTAGAGGAGCTTACCGATATTTCCCGAACAGTCACTCTCAATGTGGTGAGTTATGTGAAGAAACCTCAATATATAAGCCTCGGCGTTGAAAACGGATCTGTCACTAACGAAAGGAGACCTACTTTGGCCCTCACCGCGGCCGACAACTATATGATAGTGATCGCATGGCGCAGTACCATTTTCAGCCAAACCCTCATTGCAGATGCATCTAATCAAACCATCAACGCCCGCCCGGTTGAAAATCTCGAACTCGGTGAGCACACCGTAACCTGGTACGCGCAGGATCTCAAAACAGGTGCCAAGAGTACGCCGACTCAAATCTCTTTCAACGTAACCGGTACCGCATTCGCAAGTGGAGAGATCAATTCACCTTGGATAATTGTACTGGGCAGTATTGCAGTACTCGCGAGCCTAACAGCCCTTGCCCTCTTCTATCGAAACCGTAAACTAGAGGCATAAATGCGCCACACTAAAATTGTTGCGACTCTCGGGCCTGCAGCAGAAGAAAAATCCGAAATAAAATCTTTAGTTGAGGCGGGTATGGATATTGCCCGCCTCAACTTTTCGCATGGCACTTATGATCAATTCAAAAAGATTGTAAAAAATATCCGTGCCGTAGAAAAAGAAACCGGCAAAACCGTTGTGATCATGCAAGATTTGCAGGGTCCAAAAATACGCCTGGGTCAACTCCCGGCAAAAGGCATTGCGGTAAAACGAGGTGAAGTTGTGACTTTTTCTATTCGAGGAACTGAAAAAGGCACCATTCCTCTCCCCTATGTCGCCCTACCGCATGTAGTGAAGAAAGGCGATCACCTGCTCATAGAAGACGGACTTATTCGAACAAAAATTTTATCCATCTCTGGACGGCATGTACGAGCCAAAGTTTTGACTTCAGGTGTTTTAAATTCTCATAAAGGAGTGAACATTCCTGACTCTCGCCTTCCCTCTTCGGAAGCACTGAATGAAAAGGACAAAAAAGATCTCGCTTTTGGTGTGAAAATGCTTGGCGTGGATGCGGTAGCTGTTTCGTTCGTGGAAAACGCAGCCGATCTTGAGCGTGTACGTAGCGCCATTGCTCGACATACCAAACGTCACATAATGCTCATCGCTAAAGTGGAACGTCCCAAGGCGCTCCTCAATATCAACGAAATTATTCAAAGCGCGGATGGAATCATGGTGGCTCGCGGTGATCTCGGCATCGAAATCGAAGCGGAGCGTGTTCCCGTGGAGCAAAAACGTATACTCGCGCTCTGCCGCCAAGAGGGAAAACCCGTTATCGTCGCCACACAAATCTTGCAATCCATGGTGGATAGTCCTCTTCCAACTCGCGCAGAGATGAGTGATGCCGCCACTGCGATTTTTGATCACGCCGATGCTTTTATGCTTTCCAATGAAACGGCCGTGGGTAAATATCCCAGTGAAGCGGTACGCACCCTTGCTCGTGTGGCCCAAGTGACCGAAGAAGCCATCTTTAAAAATGCGGAACTCTTCCCTGCAGCTCCTTCCATCAATCCCAAACAACTGGAAGATGAAACCGTAGCTTTGAACGCCTGCAAAATGGCCGACGAAATTGATGCGGCCGCCATTGTAGTGCTCACCCGTCATGGTTTCACTGCACGCACTGTACTCAAACATCGTCCAAAAAATCCTGTAATTGTGGTGACCGGCTCTGTCGAACTCGCCCGTCAACTCCACTTTTTGTGGGGAGTGCATCATGTGTACATTCACACCGGTCCTTTCCGCAGCGAAGAAATTGTCCGGGAATTGCAAAAACAAAAATTTCTCAAAAAAGGCCAGCAAATTGTAAGTATCAAACTCTCCAACGAAAAACGTTCGCTTGTACTGATGACGGTGTGAGTGAATCCGAAATCCACGGTTAAGCTTTCTGAGGGAAGGTGAAGTACATAAAGGCTCTCGTACTGAACCTTCCCTCAGAAAGCCTTTACTCATTGTAGATTTTCGAATTCACCTTTAAACTTTCCTCATGCGCATTTTAGGCATTGATCCCGGACTCGCCACCACTGGTTTTGCAGTTTTGGACGTGGAAGGTCACGAAAAAAAACTCATCACCGTGGGTGTGGTGAACACTCCCGCCAAACTTCCGCTCGGTGAACGTCTCCAAGAAATCTACAAAGATATTTCTTCACTTCTCACCGAATACAAACCAAAATTCTGCTCGATTGAACAAATTTTTTTCTCAAAGAATGTTACCACGGGGATTCAAGTGTCCCATGCACGTGGAGTTATCCTTCTGGCTTTGTATGAGCATGGGATTGAAGTGTACGAGTTTTCCCCCAGTGCCATGAAGCTGGCGCTCACCGGCAACGGACGCGCCGACAAAAAGTCTATTCAAAAAATGGTGAAACTGGAGCTTAAACTCAAAGAAGTTCCGAAACCCGACGACGCGGCGGACGCAGTGAGCCTTGCCCTCACCCTGGCAGCTACATTAAGATAACTGCAATGAAAACTCCCACTCTCCAAATTGGAGTCATCGCACTTTCCGCCGCCCTTCTGCTAAGTGTGGGCGTTTTAGGATTCAGTGTGGCACGGCAATTCATGAGTACAAACCTTTTAGAAGAAACGCTCACCGAGCCGGACGCGAACCTTCCCCTCAGTTACGAAACTCGCATAACCAAAGGCGATCAACTCTTTGAAGCGGGTTACTACAAGCTGGCGGCCACGGAATATTCCATCGCGGTTACTGTTGAAGAAAACGTGGAGGCGGGTTATACGAAGCTTGGAAAAAGCTATCTCAAATTGGGATCCTATGAAGAAGCCTTGAACAGTCTCAAACGTGCTTACGAGCTTAGCCCCAATGATGATACCCGCGTGAATTACGCCATCGCGCTTATGCGAAATAAAAAATTCGAGGAAGCTTTGGCTACTTTGAACGGAGGAAACGGTGAACATCAGGCCACGGTTTTTTATCAGGCCGTCTTGCAAGCTTATCTTGGAAACTATGATGAAGCCCAAGTTAAACTGGAAAAAGCCACGACGCTGAGTGGTTCGGTTCCGGTGGCTTACTTGCAGAATTTTCAAAGCGCTTTTCAAAATTATAACGCACAGCAGAACGGCCAAGTCATTTATTTAAAAGCACTCCTCGCCGAAACCTTGATTGATTCTGAAGAATATCCAATGGCGGAAGAACTTTCTCGCCAGGTGTTGACCGAAAAAAATAATTACCGTGATGTGTGGATACTGTTTGGTTACACGCAGCTCCAGATGGAGAAATTTGCCGAAGCGGAAGATGCCTTCAAACAAGCTAAAAAACTCGACGCTGTAAAGCCGGAAACCCATTATTTCTTGGGAATGGCTTATTACAAACAGGAAAAATATGCTGAAGCCGTGGATGCTTTTGAACTCGCTCTGCTCTATGATTTTAAACCGGAAAGTGAGGCTTACTTAAAGCTCGCGGAATGCCAGGACAAGCTCGGCAACTATGAGGATGCCGTGGCGGCTTATGAGTATTTAATCAAAATAGATCATCAGAATCTTTCCCTTTTCGCCGAACCTCTGCACTTAACCATAGACGTTCTGGGCGACTTGGATAGAGCCCTCACTCTGGCGCAAGAAAGCACCTCTTATTTTCCTCAGGAAGCTCAGAGCCACACTTATTTGGCGGAGGTATATCTGAAACGTGGCGAAATTGAGCAAGCTGCTACTGCCATTGAGACGGCTTTCGACCTAAATCCGGATCTAGCCGAGGCGCATCTTATTGCCGGACAAATTCGACTCGCGGAAGAAAATCTTGAGGGCGCCAAGTGGGAATTCAAAAAATCCTATGAGCTTTCCAAGCCCGGTGACGCGCTCAGTGTGGAGGCGGCCGAACAGTACAACGCTTTAATTCTTAGTTCGGGCTCGAACCCATGATGCTTTGGAATACGCTGCTGTGTTTTATTTTTGGACTCCTTTTGGGGAGTTTTCTTAGCATGCTCTTGCCACGCCTGCATCACGGTGAAAAAGGAATTTTTACCGGCCGCTCGCACTGTACCGTTTGCAAAAAAACGCTACGCGCCAGCGACCTCGTGCCTCTGCTCAGTTATCTCTGGCTTCGCGGCCGCTGCCACGCCTGCAAAGAACGAATTTCTTTTTGGTACCCCGTCACCGAACTGGTCAGCGGATTGCTTTTTGCCGCGCTCTACTTTCAAGTGCAAAACTGGGAGCTTTTCGCCTGGATGGTGCCGCATTTTTTCGTCCTGCTTTTCATCTTCTTCTACGACCTTCGCTATAAAGAAATTCACGATGCCATCATGCTGCCCGCAATTGCCTTCGCCTTTTTGGCAAGCTTCTGGATCGGCGACGTGCAGAGCAGTCTCATTGGAGCCGCGGTGGGCGTAGGTTTTTTTGGTTTACAATATATTGTCTCGAAAGGACGCTGGATTGGCATCGGTGACCTGCGCATCGGAGCCTTCATAGGTTTTATGCTTGCTTGGCCTATGACCCTGCTGGCCATTATGGTGAGTTATGTCATCGGCAGCCTCGTAAGCGTGGTTTTACTGCTTAGCAAAAAAGCAACCGCCAAAACGGCCGTGCCTCTGGGGCCTTTTCTTGTTCTGGGAACCGTGCTAGCCTTCTTCTTCGGTGATCGAATGCTCGAACTTTACTTAAGTCTCTTATGAAAATCGTGATTTTGGCGGGAGGAGTGGGAACCCGCCTCTGGCCCATGAGCCATGCCGAAAAACCAAAACAGTTTCAAAAACTGGTTTCCAGTCGAACCATGATTCAGGAAACTTATGACCGCGTTTCTTTTGTGAAGCCGGAGGATATTTATGTGAGTACGAATGCCCAATATAAAGACCTGGTTCTCAAGCAGCTCCCTAGGCTTCCCAGGGAAAACCTGATTTTGGAACCCAGCATGCAAGACACCGGCCCCTGCATCGGTCTCGCCGCAGCTCTCATTGCTAAAAAAGACCCGGATGCCGTAATGGCCGTGGTCTACGCGGACCACCTCGTGCAAGACGCCGCCGAGTTTGAACAAAAATTGTATGCAGCCGAACGACTGGCCAAGGAGGAAAACACCCTTAATATTATTGAAGTAAAAGCCAAGTATCCCAACGTGAATTTAGGTTATGTAAAGATCGGCCGCATGCTCAGTGAACGCGACGGCATCGAGGTTTATGAATTCAAAGCTTTTAAAGAAAAACCCGACTACGAGACCGCCAAACGCTTCCTCTCCTCTTATAGCTACCTGTGGAATACCGGTTATTATGTGTGGAAAGTGAGCACTATCTTGGAGGAATTTGAGAAACACCTTCCCAAAACCTACGAACAACTTAAAAAAATCCAAGCAGGGACTTCCATTGAAGACTGCTACCCGCTCTGTGACAAAATTTCCGTGGATTACGGAATCATGGAAAAAGTCGACCCGACTCGTGTGCGCATCATCCCCGCAGACCTGGGCTGGAGCGACATTGGCACCTTTGCCTCCTTGCATGAAGAACTCGCCGAAAGCCCCCATGCCAACATCGTGAAGGGGGATGCCACCGCAGTAGATTGTGAAGGTACCCTTATTTATAATGAAAGCGATACTCGTATTGCCGCCTTTGGGCTCAAAAACATGGTAGTGGTTACTGCCGACGGTTTCACACTCATCTGCCCCAAAGACAAAAGTTCCGATCTCAAAACTCTTTTAAGCCGCCTCCATGAACCAAACGAAAATTAAAGAAATTCTTAAACCTTGGGGTAAAGAAATCTGGTTCGCGAACCAGCCCGAATACGTGGGTAAAATCCTTTATATTAAAAAGGGGCATCGTTATTCGCTGCAATATCACGAACGAAAGAAGGAAACTCAGTACTTACTCAAAGGTCGGGTTAAATTCTATTTGGGAGAAAGCGCCGATGCCCTCGACGAAATCACCCTAAACCCGGGCGACAAGCTCGACGTATACCCTGGTATGGTCCACCGCGCCGAAGCCATTGAAGACGCCGAAATTCTTGAAGTTTCCACCAACGACCTCGACGACGTGGTAAAACTCTCCGACGATTATGGTCGCAGTGGCAAAGGAAATAATCTTAAACTTGACGCCAAACTCGCTAAGAAATACTTCGCATAAGAACGTTGGCGCCATTGTTTTTAATTATTAGCATTAGTAGTCTACAAAATATGAAAATCTCAATTACTTACGCAACACTAAAGGATCTCGAGTATCTTAAGAAAAATGATATTCACATTGATATAAAAAGGTTAGAAAAGAAAATTTCTGATAAAGAGCTTATTATTGCAAAGGACAATATGAAACATATAGGATGGCTTAGATTTGGTTACATTTGGGATACAATTCCATTTATGAGCATGCTGGCCATTGAAGATGAGTATCAAAAAAAGGGAATTGGGACAAATCTTACAAAATTCTGGGAGAGAGAAATGAAAAAATGTAAGCATAAATTAGTGATGACATCATCGCAAGCTGATGAGGAAGCACAACATTTTTATAGGAAACTAGGCTACCATGATATGGGCGCACTGTTTGAAATCAATGATGGTCCAGCAGAAATTTTCTTTTCTAAGAAACTACGTAACGGCGCCTAACACACACTATTTAATTTCTAAAAAATATGCAAAACTCACTGGCAATCAAGGATGAGAGAAGCTGACGTGGCAAATGTGGAAATCGTTTTATGCCTAATCCTATAAATATTATATGAAAAACAGCCAACCAAATAACGAAATCATCATCTATAAAACCGCCGATGAGAAAATATCGGTGAGTGTTCGTTTTGAAGATGAAACGGCTTGGCTCACGCAAGCTCAACTGGTTGAACTTTTTGGTTCAAGTAAAGCAAATGTGAGCGAACACATTAAACATATTTTTGAAGAAAGTGAATTGCAACACGATTCAGTTGTTCGGAAATTCCGAACAACTGCTGTGGACGGGAAAAGCTACAACATTGAGTACTATAATCTGGACATGATCATATCGCTTGGATACCGGATAAAATCATCAACAGCCACCAAATTCCGCCAGTGGGCGACCGAACGCTTGCGAGAATATATCCAAAAGGGTTTCACAATGGATGACGAACGACTTAAGCAAGCTGGCGGCGGAAGTTACTGGAAAGAGTTGTTGGAGCGTATTCGCGATATTCGCAGTAGCGAAAAAATCTTTTATCGCCAAATACTTGATATTTATGCCACCAGTATAGACTACGAGCCAAAAGCCGATGAATCGATAGAGTTTTTCAAAAAAGTTCAAAACAAGATCCACTATGCCGTTCATGGGCATACGGCCGCCGAACTGATCTACTCGCGTGTTGACGCGGAAAAAGAATTTATGGGATTGACAACATTTTCCGGTGATATACCGCATTTGGCAGATGCCGTAATTGCTAAAAATTATTTGAAAGAAAAAGAACTTAGGGCATTGAACCGGATCGTTTCAGGATATCTCGATTTTGCAGAACGACAAGCAGAGCGTGAAATTGCCATGAAAATGAAAGATTGGGCGCAACATTTGGATGGCATTTTGACTGCTACCGGCGAGCAATTATTACAAAATGCCGGAAGCATCAGTCACGAACAAGCCTTGGAAAAAGCAAAAACCGAATATAAAAAATTTCAGGCAAAAACACTTTCGTCCGCAGAGCGGAATTATTTGGAAAATATTAAAACACTACAAAAAAAGGTTGAGAAAAATGGGAAGCTTACCTCTTAAATTTATGAAGAACAAAGCCCTTTCCCTCATCATTCTACTCATCCTGAATCTCTGCCCTTTTGTTCAAGTTCAAGCATCTGCCTTTTCTGACGTTCAGGCCGGAGATCCTTACTTTGAAGCTCTGGAATATCTCCAAGACCAAGACATTTTAGCGGTTTCTTTGTGATGGAAGAGGCCAAAGAGGTAATGCTGGTGGGAGAGTGATCCCCAATAAAAGTTGGTCATATGATCAATGGTAAGTACAAATCATTTCTACGAAATTACTACCTTAGTTCGTCGCTTTACGATTTTGTTTTTGCATACGCAATTTACAACGTACTGTTTAATATCCGTGGTTTGTCAGTTTTTGAAATTTCACTCCTTTTGGCGTGGTGGGCTCTGACATCGGTAATATTGGAAATACCATCCGGAGCATTAGCGGATTACTGGAGTCGTAAAAAAATGCTGGTAATAGCGCCAATGATCAAATCTCTGTGCTTTGTGACCTGGTTTTTTGCAAATGGAGATTTTTATTTATACGCACTCGGCTTTTTATTTTGGAGCATAGGCAGTTCTCTTGTTTCAGGAACAACGGAGGCATTGCTTTATGATGAATTAACGGCTTTTGACAAAAAGGAGGAATACGAAAAAACGCTTGGAAAGAAAAAATTCTACTTCCACATTGCTTTAGCGGTTTCAATAATTTCAGGTGGTTTTATAGCACATTATAATCTTGATTGGGCTCTCATTTTTTCAGTAATTCCACTTCTATTCTCTGCATTTTTTGCCTTGCTTATAAGGGAGACGCCAAAAGCAAAATCCACGGAGGAGGTCCGTTACCTTGAACACATAAAAGCAGCCTATGAGGAGATAAAACACAATAAAATGCTCGTATACCTATTTATATACGCGGTAGGTATTTCTATTTTTGGTGGTATAGAGGAATTTGACCAGCTTTATTACCAATTAGCCAAATTACCAATATTTGCCTTCGGCATTGTTGGGTTTATATGGTCAGTATCCAGCTCTATCGGCTCCTATTTTGCATACAAGTTAAAGAACACTCATTGGATTTATTATGGCCTTCCCTTTTTTGGCTTTGTTTTAATGCTTTTGGTGGGTTTATTCCCAAGTATTCCAATGATCGCGCTGCTCTTGCTTTCTTACTTCATCACCTCACCTTTAGTGGTACTCATCGACAGCAAGATTCAACACAATATAAAATCTATAAGTAGGGCAACCGTGACGTCAGTCGATCATTTACTTATTAATCTTTCCGGTGTGATCCTTGCGCCTCTTTTTGGGCTTATTGGCACAATCTGGAATCTGCAGGCAATTTACATAACAACGGCAATCTTCTTATTGCTATTTACAGTTTGGACGTTGATAAAAAGAAAAGTATTTATTCAAAGTAAAGTTTAAAACGGAAATTTATAAGTTCCTCTGGTACAATATACTTATGAAAAAATCGTCGAAAATCAAATATCCTAAACTACTTTTTTTAATATTCACCTTCGTAATTGCGTATTTAATATTTATAGGACGAGATTTCTCGTCATTTCACGACTCTTTATTGAGCTTAGGATATTTTGGCACATTCTTAGCGGGTATATTTTTTGCATACGGTTTCACAGCAGCACCTGCGACAGCCATATTACTGATATTGGCCAAGGATCAAAATATTTTACTTGCAGGATTTCTCGCAGGTTTTGGTGCGTTGACTGGTGATTTGATAATATTTAAATTTATCAGACGTTCTTTTACGGATGAGATTGAAAAATTGTCTAAAGAAAAACTCTTAAACCGCCTCAATGGCGAAATCCCAAATATATTAAAAAAATATTTTATTCCAACTTTGGCATGTTTTATGATTGCATCGCCATTGCCTGATGAAATCGGGGTCTCTTTGTTAGCTACTTCTCAATCAATTTCGACAAAACTTTTCTCTACACTATCGTACGTTCTTAATACCGCAGGAATTTTTGTAGTTTTACTAATTGGTAGCGCCATCTGATTTGGCGACCCAGAATACAGATTCGATATTTTACAAACAAATGCTGTAATAAGCTGAGCTTTTTTGGGTTATATGGTTACTACTAACAACCATGAATCCACTTGTGCTCCCGATTCCGGCAAATATAGAAAAAGATATTGCTCAGCGTATCTATGCTTATGAAAACCCCAAAAGGATCGCCCTTTCTAAGAAATACCCCATACTTAAGGAGGCCATTATTCTTCTGCGCTATCTTACAAGGGATATCCAGAACCTTTTCGATTCCAAGATCAAATACGAAAGATCGACTGATTTCTTCAAATGCGTTGCCGCGCGGCATCAATCCGTGCTGAGGCGCAAACTCGGCGATAGCAATATGCAGTTACAGGAACAGAAGATCACAAATTTAAGACAGGCCATTCGCAAATTAAATGGCGTGATCATTCGGCCCAATCACATCTTCTCTTTCTGGAAAATTGTTGGAAAACCGAGTTATAAAAATGGATATGTGGACGGCATGTTGCTGGCGAACGGTAAAGTGGTTAAAGGTCTTGGTGGCGGACTCTGCCAACTCTCCAATTTCCTTTATTGGATCTTCCTGCACTCCCCTGTTGAAACCGTAGAGCGATACCATCACTCCATGGACGTTTTCCCCGATTCGGGTAGAACTCTACCTTTTGGAGGAGGCGCCACAGTTTTATACAACTTCATCGATCTTAAGGTGAAGAACGTGTCCGTGCAGCCCTTGCAACTAAAAATATGGCTGACCAATGACCATTTAAAGGGCCAGATTCTCTCCTCCGGCACTCTGCTGCAAAAATTCCATGTGTTTGAGGCTAATCACTTCTTCATAAAAAGAGGGGATCGGTATTTTAGATACAACGAAATCTACAAAGAAATGAAAATTCGCGGAGAAATGGAAAGAATCGAAAAAATTACCACCAACTTCGCTCCCGTTCTTTATGAAATAACTGAGAAATACTTACAGGAAAATAATTTCAAGGTTTTGGATTTCACGAATAGGACACTTTTGCAATCATAAGCAACATTTTCCCCATTTGCCAAGCTAAGCCCTGAGAGAAACCTTGTTTTCAGGCTATTTGATCGTATAATCTTCCAGGTCTACCTTTTCTAATCCCTAAGCCACTT
>Ga0265296_1001351_pt1 | contig 28633 bp, 23 predicted proteins | sample MunlanPumphouse1_FD_189073 | JGI IMG/M metagenome (GOLD analysis project Ga0265296, IMG submission 189073) | Groundwater microbial communities from a municipal landfill in Southern Ontario, Canada - Pumphouse #1 | ecosystem: Environmental > Aquatic > Deep subsurface > Groundwater | place... | reverse complement strand
ACTACCTCCTCTGGTATAACGTGGAGCGTCCCCATTGGTCGCTCAAGCTTCAATCACCGACTCAATTCCTCACCGTTGAACGACCGGAGGAGTGCCATATGTGGTGGCGTGATACAACCGTTTGACACCGCAACGTACCTATGGTACGGTAGGATTTGCGATGGTGATACACGAACACATGCGGAACGACCACAACACCACGAAGACGCTCGCCGCCCTCCGGCGCATTACCGCGCCGAACATGGGTGTGCTTTTCGTTGGCCGCGTTTCGAACGAGTACGGAGCGCGCGCACGTGGTGGAGTTCTGCGTTTCTTCCCTCATCCCCTTGAGTGAATGCGAGCGAACGCAGATCCCTGCCACGCGTGTGGCAGGGATCTTCAGTTCCTTCACAACTTCACAACCGGAGGGTCGTAGGATGGACTTCTTCAGGATCGTCTGGGGGATGCTCGGGTCTCATCGCCGCGCGTTCGTCTGGCTCGGCGTCGGCAGCGTCGCGTACGAATCGCTGAAAGCGGGCGGGCCGTACCTCGTCGGCGCGGCCATTGATGCGATCGCCGCGCCGAACGGAGTCAACATCGTGCGGGCGCTCTGGTGCATCGCCGGCGTCGTGGGGCTCGACCTCGTGACGATGGCACTCGATGTCCAGTTCGACCGCCACGTCCTGCAGTTCCTCTACGGCGTTGAGCGCGATACGCACGTCGCCGCCGGGGACCACGCGCTCGCGCGCTCGCTCGCGTTCCATGAACGCGAACAGGCGGGCCGCCTCCTCACACGCATCACGCGCGGTGCGACGAAACTCCTCGAGCTCCTCATGGACACGACGTGGCAGGGAATGCCGACGATCATCCAAATCCTCGTGACGTTCGTCGCGATGGCGATCGTCAACGTGGACGTCGCGCTCGCGTACGCGGCGTTCCTCCCGATCTTCCTCGCTGTCGCGATCCGCCAGCAGCAGGTCGAGCACCCGTTCCGGCGCGAGCGACACGAACGGTACGAGGATGCGAGCGCGCACCTCGACGAGTCCATCTGGAACGTCCTCACCGTGCAATCGTTCGGCCGCGAGCGTGCGTCCGGCGAACGGTACCGCTCGATCTTCGCAACGATCATCGCGCTCGGCAGGAGCCAGTACCTCCTTGGGACGCGGTACAACTTCGTGAAGGGTGCGGTGCTCAACAGCGGCCGATGGACAATCCTCCTCTTCGCCGCGTGGAAGGCGTGGCGCGGGGAGGCGAGCGTCGGCGACGTCGTGCTCCTCTTCACGCTCTCCGAGAAGGCGTTCATCTCCTGCTTCAACCTCTCGAGGATCCTCGAGCGCATCGCGGACGCGCGGGAGGCGGTGACGAAACTCGCCGCGTTCCTCGCCGAGCCGCCGGAGCTCACGGACCCCGCGCGCCCCGTGCCCGCAGCGCTTCGCGGCGGGATCGCGTTCAACGACGTGTCGTTCTCCTACGGCGGGAATGGTACCGACGCGGTCCTGCGAAACGTCTCGTTCGGCGTGCGCTCTGGGGAGACGATTGCGTTCGCCGGACCGTCGGGCGGTGGGAAGTCCACGATCGTGAAACTCCTCTTTCGCCACTACGACCCGACTGAGGGCCGCGTCCTCCTCGAGTGCGATTCGATCCCAGAGCGCAGCGAGCGAGGAGGAGATGGGAAGAAGGGCTCCGCCCGACCCTCGACGACGAGCGAGCAAGCGTCCTCTGCGAAGGGAGGGGGCCTCGCGGGGGAACCGGGAGGTGCCCCCGCGCTCTATGACGTGCGGACCCTCGCACGCGCAGAGTTCCGCCAGCAGCTCGGGTACGTCCCGCAGGAGGGCCAACTCTTCAGCGGGACCGTCGCGGAGAACGTCCGATTCGGGAAATCAGACGCGACGGACGCCGAGGTCCGCGCCGCGGTGGAACTCGCGGGTGCCGCGGAGTTCGTCACGCACCTCCCGAGCGGGTACGACACCATGATCGGCGAGCAAGGCGTGCGGCTCTCCGGCGGACAGCGCCAGCGCATCTGCATCGCGCGAGCGGTCGTGCGGAAGCCGAAGATCCTCGTGTTCGACGAGGCGACGAGCGCGCTCGATGTCGAGAGCGAGCGCATCATCCAGGAGGCGCTCGAACGGCTCCGCGGGACAACGACAATCATCGTCATCTCGCACCGACTCTCGACGATCCGGCACGCGAACCGCATCCTCATCGTCGAGGACGGCCGCATCATTGAGGAGGGCTCGCACGGCCAACTCCTCCGGCAGAACGGCCTCTACCAACGACTCGTGCGGTTGCAGGACACCGCACACGCGCGCACCGGAATTGTCTAACACTTAGTGTTAGACAATGTGGACGACACGCATAGCGCGGCCGCGAGACGAGAAAGGCCCGGCCCCCGTCAGGGGACCGGGCCTCACCATGCTTGAGTTCGAATCGTGGTACTACTCCTCCGCCTTCGCCTTCTCGGGCAGCTCCATGGTGAAGAGGTGCTGGCCGAGGATGGCGTAGTAGTGCGGGGCGCCGTCGTGGACCGTGACGTTGCTCACGCGGTCGAAGCCCGGGCCCGCGACGCCGTTGCAGACGAAGCACTGGAGCTGGTCGCGCAGCGTCTTGCCGACGTACACGTCCCGACCATCCGGCAGCACGTCGTCGTGGGCGAGGTAGTCGTGGTGACCGAGCACACGCTCGACCTCGACGCGCCGAGGATCACTCGGATCGCGGTAATGGTCCACGACGACGGCCGACCCGGTGTTGATCGTGACCCGGAGGTCGCCGATCTTGCCGCGAACGTTCACGATGCGCCCCTTCCTCCCTCGCGCGATGCCGTCCGAGTAGTAGGTATCCACGTTCGCTGCCACGTGCTCGCGGGACCAGATCGGATCCACGGTACGCTTCTTGCCGGACCAGCGGTGGAGTTCGCCGATGTGGTGCACGCCCCACGTCGGCGGCACAGTGACGAGATCGCCGTCGTCCAGGAGCCATGCGTCGGCGATCTGCTCACGTGTGTCTAGGAGAAGCTCGCCGTTCCGGAGGACCTGGTACCGCCACAGGCCATGCTCTTTCACGACGCAATGCAGCGTGCACACATCGTCGTTCCCCGCGACGCGAACGCTGACGGGTCGCCATTTCGGCAGATCACCCTCGAATACTCGCTTGCCGCCGATGAAGAGGAACGACTCCTCTTCCCAGTACACGCTCCTACTATGGGATGCGACCCTCGTGAGCGCTGCCATCGGCGTACCGTCCGATCTGAAACCAACGATGTACGGGGAGAACTGCGTGCCGTGCTCATCGTCCTCGAGGAGATAGAACGTGCTTCTCCCATCCGCGAAGTGGCGGCCGCCGCGGCTGTCACCGCGGTTCACGAGCACGCTCCCGCCCTCGACGATCGTCGCGAGCCAGAGTTCACCGGTCGACGACACCGCGAAGTCGCGCACCCAGCCGTACTCCGCTTCGCGCGACCCGTCGCGCCGCGTACCGAAGTACTCCGGCAGCCGCTCGACCGCCATACACCCCTCGGGCAGAATCGGCCCACCCGGGCGCCGACCGAACGCGTTCACCTGCTCGCGCGTGATCGGCTCTTCGCGCGCGTTCATGCGCTCGATGAGCCACTGGAGCTGATCCAGCGTCGGCTTTTCTGGCTTCCCATCTTTTCGTTCCGCTCGTCTCGTTGCCGCCATGGTCGTCCTCCTGCTCTCGACATGCGCACGTCCCCGCTGTTCCCCAACACTACGTGTTGGGTGCCTTGGGATTTATTCGCACCGGAAGCCCGCCATTGGGCCGAGGCGCTGTTCTGACGCATGGGAAAGAGCAAGGCGAATGTAGCACGAACCACCGCTCTCGTCAAGAGATGGGACGGTGAGATACGATGAAAGCGCATGGACCCCATCCTCCTCGTTATTCTCGCCGTCGTCATCATCGGCTTCGCGGTCGTGCTCGTGGTCGTGCAGAAGCAGCTCCGCGAGCTCATGGACTCAAAGCAAGGCGACCAGAACGCGCAGATGCTCAACCAGAACATCGTCGGCATGTCGCAGCGGCTCGATGAGACGACGAAGTCCATGAACGAACGGCTCGACAAGGCAGCCGCATACATCGCGACGACCATGGGATCGGTGTCGAAGACGCTCGGCGATGTTGGAAAAGAGCTCGGAGGCGTCCAGGAGATCGGGCAGAACTTGAAGCGCTTCCAGGAAATCCTGAACGCGCCGAAACTCCGCGGGAACCTCGGCGAGCACATCCTCTCGGAGTCCTTAGGGCAGATCATCCCGCGCGAGCACTTCGCGCTCCAGTACAAATTCGCGGGCGGGGAGACCGTGGACGCGATCATCCGGACGGAGAACGGCGTCATCCCGATTGACTCGAAGTTCCCGCTCGAGCAGTGGCGCATCGCGGAAGCCGCCGAGGATCCGAAGGTGCGGGAGCAAACCATGCGGGAGTTCCGACGCGCAGTGAAGAAGCACGTGGATGACATTGCGAAAAAGTACATCCTCCCATCTGAGGGGACGATGGACTTCGCGGTCATGTACGTGCCGTCCGAGGCGCTCTTCTACGACGTCGTCCTCGCGTCGGAAGAACTCATGGAGCACGCGCGCGGCCGCAAGGTGCTCCTTGTCTCACCGAACTCGTTCACGCACTTCCTCCGCGCGATCCTCATGGGACTCGAGCGCGGGAAGATCGCGAAGGAAGCGATGAAGGTGTGGGAGTTGCTCAAAACCGTGCAGCAAGAGGTGACGAAGTTCGGGGAGGCGATCCAGCTCGTGAACCGCCACGTGACGAATGCGAAGAATGCCGCCGATGCCGCGGCGACCGAGTACGCGCGCCTCGCGGGGAAGGTCCAGCAGGTCGAGGCGCTCAATCCAGCACCCCCAATGGAACCGACCCCAGTTGACCGCGATCGGGTCACCGTGTAAGCTGTGGTTGTAGTCCGTAGACCGAATACTGGTTATGCCCAATAAGGCCGCAGCGTGGAAGCACTTGAGGCAAACGAAGACGCGCACCGCACGCAACGAGCGGTACCGAGCCGGAATCACCTACCTCCGCAGGAAGCATGCGAAGGCGATCGCCGCGAAGGATGTCGCGGCGGCGAGCGAGGCGTTCCGCCTGCTCCAGAAGGCGCTCGATCGCGCGGCGGGGAAGGGCGTGATCAAGGCGAACACCGCGTCGCGATTGACGTCGCGCGCAAGCGCGAAGCTCAAGGCGATCGCGTAGTCGAGGATCAGAAAAGGGTCAGACCCTGTCGCGTAAAGGGTCTGACCCTTTTCGATTCGCATACGCGCGCCCATTCACCGCGCCGCATCGAGGATGAAGAGTTCCATGAGCGCTCCCCACGGCGCGCGGGAGGACTTCATCCTCCGGTCGAGATCCAGCAGGCGTGGGTAGAGCGCGCGGAGCACCGCGAGCGGCGACGTGCGCGCCTGCTGTGCGATCTTCTGTGCGACGAACGGGTGGACGCCGAGCTCAGCGGCGAGCTGGCTTGCGGGCACGCCACGATCGAGGAGATCCGCGGCCATGACGAGGAGCCGGAGCTGCCGGTGGATCATCCCGAGGAGCCGGAGCGGATCCGCACGGCTGGATTCGAGCTCGCGGAGGATGCGAACCGCTGCCGCGCGATCCCCGCGTCCGATCGCATCAACGAACCCGAAGATGTCCTCCGGGGATGCGGCGGCAACGAGGTCGCGAACCATCGCGACCGTGATCGGTGCGCCAGCGGCGGCGAGCGTCAGCTTCTCAATCTCGTTCCGCATGCGCCAGCAATCGGGACCAACAACCGATACGAGTTCGCGCGTCGCGTCCGGCGCGATCGAACCATCGCGCGCCTTCACCTGATCCCGCACCCACCGCGTGAGCGCGACACCCTCGAGCGGCGCGAACTCCTGTACGTGATTGGCGCGCTGGAGGAGCGCGGGGAAGAGCGGGTCTCCGCGTTTCGTGGTTGCTCCTGCTCCCTTCTTCGTTTTCTTCGTTGGCCTCACGCGACGTTCACTCGATGGACCCCGGCCCTTCTCCTCCCAGAACACGACAATGACGTCTTCGGGGATTCGCTCGAAGAAGTCAGCAATTTCCGATCGTACGGAATCGGACTTCTGACTCCCGATCCGCTCGACGACGACCATGCGCTTGCGCACGAGGAACGACTGCGCGGCGATGGCGCCCCACACGTCGCTCGCGCTCGCCGTCGCGCCGTCAATCGTCACGAGATTCGTCCCGCTCGGATCCACGTCGTGCAAAAATTTCTCCTTCAACTCGCGCAGCTTCTCTCGGGAACGATACGTGTCGTCACCGTGCAGAAAAATTATCATACCGCCAGGAGGATGAGGCCGGTTGCGAGGAGGATGACCGCCGCCGCCTTGAGGAGGAGGTGCTGCTCGTGGAAGGCGAGGCGGCCGCCGATGACCGACCACAGGACTGCGGAGGATCGCTTCGCCGCGAGCACGATGGAGATCGGCGCGAAGAGCACCGCGAAACCCTCGATGACGCCGCCGACCCCCATCACGACCGACTGCGCGAATGTCGCCCGCCGCGCGAGGAGCCGGAACGGATGCTCGCGCGTCGCGATCACCGAAACGACCGCGAGGTACGCGATGAGCACTGCGCTGATGATGAGCTGCTCCGCAACGACCGAGTTGAAGTGCCGAATATCGTACTGGTAGAGCGAGAGCGTCGCGACCGCGTTCACCGCGGTGGCGAGCGTGAGTAACGCGCCCCTCCGCTCAATCCCGTGATTCCGAAAGAGGAGGATGATGACCGCGACGGTGAGCGCGATGCCTGCGATCTGGAACGGCGTCGGGACGAGGCCGAGGAACACGTCCACACCGAGGAGGAGCGGAACGGTGAGCACGCGGATGAACCCGAACGTACTCCTACTTGCGACCGCAATCGCGACGACCGTCACGTGGACCTGGACGATTTCGAGGATGACGCGCGGGAGGAACGTCGGGAGCGATGCGGTTGAGAACACGAAGAGCCCCGGGCGAACGAGCGCGATGCCGAGGAGGATGACGCCGCCCCAGAAGAGTTGGAGGAATCCGAACGTGAACGGGCTCTCGACCTTGCGGCTGATCTCCCACTTCCCGAATGAGGTGGAGATCTCTTCGAAAAATGTGCCGATGGAGGCGAGGAGAACGCCGATCATACGTGCTCCATTTCCCCCCAATTCTGACCGACACGCGCTTCGACGACAATCGGCACGGCGAGTCGCTCCACGCCTTCGAGGATACCGCGGAGCTCGCGAACGGCCTCCTCTACAGCATCCTCGCGCACCTCGAAGACCAACTCATCGTGAACCGTGAGCACCATGCGGATACGTTCTGCACGCGAGCGCGCCACCCCATCTCGCTCCCCCTCCCGGCCGGAGGGGGAGAAATTGTTTCCCCGGATCCACTCGTCCGCCCGAATCATCGCGCGTTTGAGAAGGTCTGCCTGCGTCCCCTGCACGGGCATATTCACCGCCATGCGCTCGGCCGCCGCGCGCACCATCGGAACTCCCGACGTGATCTCCGGGAGGAAGCGCTTGCGCCCGAAGAGCGTCTCGACGTACCCGCGTTCCGCTGCCTGCGCTTTCGTCGCCTCAATCCAACGCGAAAGTTCTGGAAATGCTGTGAAGTATCGTTGAATGAACGCATCGGCCTCCCCGCGCGATACTGCCGCGGTAGCGGCAAGGGAGCCCGCGCCCATGCCGTAGAGGATGCCGAAGTTGATCGCCTTCGCGACGCGCCGCTGGTCGCGCGTCACGTCCTCCGGCGCCACGCCGAACACCTCCGATGCAGTTGCCGCATGGATGTCCTGTTTGGTGTGAAATGCCTTCTGGAGAACCCGATCGCCCGAGAGCGTCGCGGCGATGCGGAGCTCGAACTGCGAGTAGTCGAATGCGAGGAGCGTGCAGCCGTCCTCGGCGACGAACGCGCTCCGGATCGCTGGACCCCACGGCTCGCTCGCCGGAATATTCTGGAGGTTCGGATCGCTCGATGAGAGCCGTCCCGTCGCCGTCACGGTCTGATGGTACGTCGTGTGCACGCGGCCGTCTGCGGAATCCACGAGCGTCGGCAGCGCCGACACGTATGTCGAGAGGAGCTTCGAGAGCTCGCGATGCGTGAAGAGGTGCTCGATGATCGGATGGCTACTACGAAGTTTCTCGAGTTCGGCAGCGGCGGTCGAGAGCGTACCACCCTTCGCGGTCTTCTTGATGCCGTGCACCGCGAGGCCGAGCACCTCGAAGAGGATGCGCTTGAGCTGCTTCGGGGAGTCCACATTGAACTCCTCACCCGCATATTTGAAGATGGCGCGATCCGCCGCTTCGAGCTCCTTGCGCATGGTTTTCCCGATCCGCTCGAGCGCTGCGATGTCGAGGCGAACGCCCGCCGCTTCCATGCGCGCGAGCACGGGGATGAGCGGACGCTCAAACTCCTCGTACACGCGCGTGAGACCGGCATCCTCAACTTTTCGGGAGAGGATGGGGGCGATCTTCTGCACAATCACGGCTTCGGCCGCCGCGCGCTCAGCCGCCGCGCCGTTCGTCTCTGGTTCTCCGTTCTTCAGTTCAATCCCCAACTCCGCGAATGTCACGTGCGCGAGGTCGTGCGACCGCGAACCCGGCGCGAGGAGGTAGCTCAGGATTTCTGTGTCGTACCGGAGTCCTTGGAGATCAATCTGCGAACGATGGAGGAGGTGGAGGAACGCCTTCGCGCCATGGACGTCTTTCGCGATATTCGCATCGCGGAGGAGCGGCGCGCCCTCGGAGAGCGCGATGCCCCATGGGTGCATACCAACCGCGCGATCGCCGAACGCGACGCCGAGCGCGAGGGGGTTTTCGCGCCGCGGATCGTCGCCGTCTGCGACCACCGCGAACGCGACCCTCTTCGCTGCGCGCACATCGGCGAGCGCCGCACGAATGATGGGCGCATCGGTCAGAATTTCGGTGATTGGCCCCACCCCCCCACGCCCCCCCTCCCCGTGGGAGGTGGGGAAATTTTTCTCTTCTTTCTCCCCTTCCTCGGAGGAGGGGGAGCGAGTGGGGGTGGGCAGTCGACCAACGAGCGAGGTGAATCCAAACTCCCGCAACGCTGCGACGACTGCGTCGCGGTCGTACCCGCGCCGCTCGCAATCCGAAAAACGAAACTCCACGGGCGCCGTGCGCGCGATCGTTGCGAGTCGCAGTCCGAGTCGCGCGGTCTCTGCGTGATCGCGGAGTTTCGCTGCGAGTTTCGCGGTGAGCGGCGCCGGCGGTTCTGCGTTCTGCGTTCTGCGTTCTGCGTTTTTGAGAATCTCCTCCACGCCTCCGAAGGCCTGCACGAGCGCGGCGGCCGTCTTCTCCCCGACGCCGGGCACGCCCGGGTAGTTGTCGGACGGATCGCCCGCGAGCGCCTTGAAATCCGGAATGCGCTCGGGCCCAAATCCGAATCGCTCCTCCACCGCCGCGCGGTCGTACCGCGCGATGTCCGTCATCCCACGCCGCAGCAGTACCACCTCCACGCCGTCGTCTACGAGTTGGAGTAAATCTTTATCGCCGGTGACGATGATGATGCGTGGGGCATCGGGCGGGGACGTAGCCCCGCCCCTACGTTGCTTCCGTCGCTTGCTTGCAGCTTGCAGCTTGCAGCTTGCGGCTCGCTCCACGATCGTCCCGATCACGTCATCCGCCTCGAACCCCGCGGCTTCGTACACCGGCACGCCGAGGCCCGCGAGGATGTCCTTCAGCATCGGAATCTGCGCGTAGAGTTCATCCGGCTTCTCCTCGCGCTGCGCCTGGTACTCAGGGAAGAGCTCGTTGCGAAATGTTCCGCCGGGGAGATCGAACGTGACGGCAACGTGCGACGGTTCGAAATCCGCGAGCGCTTTGAAGAGGATGGTGAGGAACCCGTACGCCGCATGCACGACGCGACCATCCGGCGCGGTGAGCGGCGGCAGTGCGTGGTACGCGCGATGGAGAATCGCGTTGCCATCAATAACCAAAAGGAGTGGTGATGCGGGCTTCGGCATGCACCACCATTGTACTCGGAAATAGAAGAACCCCCGAGACCGATGCGCTGGTCTCGGGGGTTTCATGGGTACGCGTTGCCCGCGGGGCTACGCGTACTGCTGCTGGCGCGGAGCGGTGACGGCGATCGGAACCGTGAACGGCGCCAAGGGGGACACGCCCTCGGTGACGTCGAACGCGTACCCGATCGTCCTGCCGTCCTTGCGGGTCGCCTTCCCGCTCACGTACCCGTTGAGGCCGCCGATCGTGGCTCCGAACGCGTGCGTCGGCGTCCTGTCGAAGCCGACCTGCGTCCCGCCGTTCGGCACGATGCCCATCGCGCGGCTCGAGGTCATCGCCTCGATGGCCGTCTCGACGGTCACGCCGAACTCGTTTCCGCCGGTGAGGAGCTGGCTCCCGGCGACGCGCGCGATCGCCTGCTGGACGGTCGCCGTGTCCACGTACGGGTTGCCGCGCTGCTGCACGAGCACGCGGATCTCGTCGAGCACTGCGAGGCGGGTGTCGACGGCGAGGGCCGCGACCTCCTGCCACGCCTCGATCCCCGTGAAGAGCAGCGGTGCGCCGATCTGCGTCCGCAGCGCCGCGAGATGTGCCGACTCGGCGAGGTACTGCTGCACCTTCGCCCACGCGTTGCGACCCTGCGCGAGGGCCTTCTCGATCGCGGTGGGATCCTTCGCATTCGCGAAGGCCTCCGGATTCGCCGCCTGTTCCGCCTTGTTCAAGGCCTTCATGGCGGTGCGGTAGTCCTGTGCCCTGGCGATGTACGTCCCGAACGGCTCGATGGCGGCAACCGGAACGACGCATGCCTGCGTCACGTACTCCACCGCGATTCTCTTGATCTGCTGTGCGTTGAGCCCGGCCACCGTGCCGGTTTTCTCGACCAGCTGCTTCGCGATGGTGATGATCGCGTCGTTGAGGCCGCCGAGCGTCTTCGGCAGCGTCACGGCGATGCCGAAGCGGTTGGTGCGGGTGGTGAGGAACTGCGCGATGTTGTCGCCCTCGATGACCGCCTCGCCCTGGAAGGTCTCGCAGAAGGGGTTCGCGATGCCGAACAGCTTCTCGCCCGCCTGCCCGAACGCCTTCCTCGCGCTCGCCATGACCGCAGCGACGAGGTTCCTCGCCGTGACGATCATCTTGCCGTACTTGCCCTTCGCCTTCGACGTGTCCGGAATGCCCATGGCGGGTATTCCTCCTTTTCGTGCCCGATGCCGTGTCCGTCATGGACCCCGTCCACGAGAATCTTCCCGTGGACGAACTCAGTCGCTCGGACAAGCGCCAGAGACGGTTTGGAAAAGATCGGGAAACAAAAACGTTTTCTCTCCCGCAACTACCCCCGGTTTGCTCCACTCGTCTCAACTTCCCCTCAGGAATCCCCTCAGAGAAGATTGACGAGACGATCATGGGGCAAACAGGAGTACGTGCGGGAGAAAAAACGAAAGTACCCCGAAGGGTACGGGTGGCGCCGCGCGAGCGTCGCACCAGCCATTCGTATGCTCCCATGGATGCAAAACCGTGTCAAGTGTGCTCCGTTGAGCCAAAAATTACGAGCGCGCGGCCTTTGCTCGCACGCGTATGGATGAACTGTGTAAGGCGCTGTTCGCGTCGTGTGGAAAGGTGCAGCATGAAGGCGCAGGCGGGAATTGAACCCGCGCATGATGTTTGTCGCAGGGGCTCCGCCCCTGCGCGACCCCCGCAGCGGCTTCGCACGACAGCGAGCAAAGCTCTACGGCCGTTGTGCTCGCCGCTGCGATTTTGTAGACCCTCAGGCCCGAGCGGGAATCGAACCCGCGATAAGGGTTTTGCAGACCCTCGCCTTACCACTTGGCTATCGGGCCAAACCACTCCCAATCTACCAAAAATTCCGCTCAATGATCAACTCGTGGAATACTGGATGGAGATGCCACACCCGCAGTACCACCGACCGTACTCCCCCGGCGACTGGCGGCAGCGGCCGCTGTCGCCGCTTCGCCGCGCAGCCACCCGGCGCACGAAGCGACGCGCGCGCCGCGTCGTCGGCGTGCTCATCCTCCTCGGCGTCGCCGCCGCCCTCATCGGGACGCTCGGCCTCGCCGTGCTCCTCGCGGTCGCGTCCCGCGACCTCCCGGATCCCACGCGGCTCATCGCGCGCACTGTCCCGCAGTCCACGAAGATGTACGACCGCACCGGCGAGCGCCTCCTCTACGAACTCCACCGCGAGGAGAAGCGCACGTGGAAATCGCTCGACGAGATCGCGGGCCCCGCGAAGTGGGCAACGATCGCGGTCGAGGACCGCACGTTCTACGAGCACCGCGGCTTCCGCTTCCGCTCCTTCGTCCGCGCGCTCCTCGCGAACATCGCGTCCGGGAGCGCCGTCCAGGGCGGCTCGACGATCACGCAGCAGCTCGTGAAGAACGCGATCCTCACGCCGGAGAAAACGTACCGCCGCAAGGCGCGCGAGCTCATCCTCGCGTACCGAATCGAGAAGGAGTTCACGAAGGATCAAATCCTCGCGCTCTACCTCAACGAGATCCCGTACGGCGCGAACGCGTACGGCATCGAGGCGGCGGCGCAGACGTTCTTCGGGAAATCCGCGAACGCGCTCGACCTCGCGGAGGCGGCGATGCTCGCTGCGCTCCCGAAAGCGCCGACGCGCCTCTCCCCGTACGGGAGCCATCGCGATGATCTCACCGCTCGCACGCACCTCGTCCTCGACCGCATGGCACAGCAGGGGTACATCACGGCGGATGAGGCGGCGCGAGCGAAGGCGGCGAATGTCCTCGCGCGCGTGAAGCCGCGGCGTGAGGCGATCGTCGCTCCGCACTTCGTCATGTACGTCCGCGAGATCCTCACGGAGCGGTACGGGGAACGCATGGTCGAGGAGGGGGGGCTCACCGTGACGACGACGCTCGACCTCGCGCACGAGGAAGCCGCGGAACAGGCGATTGCGAAGTTCGCGAAACGGAACGCGGAGCAGTACGACGCGTCGAACGCCGCGCTCGTCGCGATTGATGTTCCGACCGGACAGCTCCTCGCGATGGTCGGCTCCGCGGACTTCTTCGATGAGGAGATTGACGGACAAGTGAACGTCGCGGTCCGACCGCGGCAGCCGGGCTCCTCATTCAAGCCGATCGTGTACGCCGCGGCGTTCCAAAAGGGGTACACCACGGAAACGCTCCTCGAGGACGTCGCGACGACGTTCCCGACGCCGGTCGGCGCGTACGAACCGAAGAACTACGACGGGAAGGAACGCGGGCTCGTCACGATCCGGAAGGCGCTCGCGGGTTCCCTGAACATCCCGGCGGTGAAGGCGCTCGACCTCGCGGGCATTGATGACGTCCTCGACCTCGCGGATCGCTTTGGGTACACGACGCTCCGCGAGCGCTCGCGGTTCGGCCTCGCGCTCGTCCTCGGCGGCGGTGAAGTGCGGCTCCTCGAGCACACCGCGGCGTACGCGGCGCTCGCCGCCGATGGCGTCCGTCGCCCGACCGCGGCGATCCTCAAGGTAGCGGATGCCGCGGGGAACACCATTGAGGAGTGGAAGCCGCCGACCGACGATCGCGTCCTCGATGCGGAGGTCGTCCGCTCGCTCACGAGCATCCTCACGGACAACGTGGCGCGCACGTACGTGTTCGGCGCGAACTCTCCGCTCGCGTTCAGCGATCGCGCGGTCGCCGCGAAAACCGGCACGACGAACAACTGGCGCGACGCGTGGACCATGGGGTACACCCCGTCGCTCGCGGTCGGCGTGTGGGTGGGGAACAGCGACAACCGTGAGATGCGGAAGAAGTCCGACGGCTCGTTCGTCGCCGCGCCGATCTGGCGCGCGTTCCTCGATACGGTGCTCAAAGGGAAACCCGCAGAGGCGTTCACGCCCCCTGCCCCGATCCCGAGCGACCTCAAGCCGGTGCTCCGCGGCGAGGATCCCGGCGTCACCCGCATCCGCATTGATCGGACGACCGGCAAGCGCGCGACGCCGCTCACGCCGCCGGAACTCATCGAGGAACGCGAGTACCGGACGCTCCATACCATCCTCCACTCCGTCCGGCGTGATGACCCGCGTGGCGCCCCACCGGAACGTCCGGAGGATGACCCGATGTACCGACCGTGGGAGGATGCGCTCGCCGCGTGGGCCGCGAGGAACAACATCGTGGCGTCCGCGCCGCCCGCGGAGGAGGATGACGTGCACACGGAGGCGAACCGACCGACGCTCGCGGTCACGATGCCGAGCGCGGGCACCGCGATCACCGGTCGCGACATCCTCATTGAGGGAACCGCGAGCGCCCCGCGCGGGATCAGTCGCATCGAAGCGCACGTCAACGGCGTTGCGGCTGCGCTCTTCGCGCCGTCGAATGGGACGTTCCGCCAATCCGTGCGGCTCCCGGCAATCACCGACCGCGGCGTGAGCGAGCTCCGCATGACCGCGTACGACGACGTCGGGAATCGCAGCAGCGTCACGATTCCGATCGTTGTTCAATCAGATCGCGAACCGATCACGCTCGCGTGGGAGCAACCAACCGAGGGCGCAGTGCTCCGCGCGGGTGACTTCCCCGCCACACTCGTCGTCCGCGCAACCGCGGCGTCCGGCGCGAACCGCCTCGACATCATGCTCACGGACGCCACGGGCACCGAACCCCTCACGAGCGTCGTCCCGCAGACAACCGGGGAAACGCGGGTGCTCTGGCCCCACGCGCCACCCCCCGGGCCGGTATCGCTCCGCGCGAGCATGTTCCGCGACGACACGCTCCTCGCGGAGAGCGGGGAGCGGAAGATCACCATCGCGCCGTAAGGCCTTGACTGCCCGCCCGCCCTGCGCTACAGTAGCGTCACGGCATTGCTCGTTCGACAACCCAAAGCACCATTGCTCTATCCGCCTCAGGAGGTGTCCATTGCCATTTGATGACGAACTGTTCGCTCAGGCGCTCGACCTACTCCAAACGTACGCGGTGGATGACGGCGACGACCGCGTGGTCACCGACCCGTGGTCCATCCTCGAAAGCGCAGGGATCGCGCGCGATGTGGTCGCTGACCTCGTGCGACAGCGACGCCTCGTCGGTCTCGGTCGGATGCGTTTCCGCATCGTACAGGAGATACCCGCGGGCCCGAAACCGCGACCTGCGACGCACCTCGCGCCGCCGAACGCCGTGGGTCAGCCGTCGTTCCTCCTCGTCATTGACGCGGAGAATTTCGTCCACGGGTGCGCGAACGCCGGCACCACGTTCGAGCCCGCACGCGTCTTCGAAACGGCGCGGCAGTTGGGCGCGGTCGCCTTCGCCTTCGCGCTCGGAAACTTCCGCGCGATCCCGCCGGATGTACTGGAACGCCTGAAAATCGCCGGCGCGGACATCGTCGTCAACGTCCACTGCCCGCGGCTCCGCGACGGCAACGGCGGGAAGGATACGACAGATGAAACGCTCCAGGCGCTCGTTCAGCGCCACCTCCGGTACTCCCGCATCCACGGCGTCATCTTCGTCACCGATGATCGGAACTTCGCGCCGATCATGAACGCCGTCCTCGATACTCGGAATCCGGACGACAATACCCGCATGCGGTGCATCCGGATCTCGTTCCGCCGCGAGTCCATGCTCGACGCCATCGGCGAGGTCATTCGACTCACCGACAACGGGAAGCCGGATCGCGCACCGCCGCGGCGATGGGCACCGGACATCATCCTCGAGGACCTCCGGACCCTCCCGACGCTCCCGGAGGATGGACGCCCCGCAGTGCTCCGCAGCATCAGCATCCGCGCGCCGCTCGTCCAGCGCCTCCTCCGGGCGCTCATCCGAAAGTACTTCTGTAGGGTCGGCCGCGCGACACCGGTGAGCTTCAAGTCACTCCTCGACCTCTTCGTGACTCGCGTACGGCCGGAGGATCGCGACGATGTGTCCGACGATGAACTCCACGCGTTCCTGACCGCGCTCATTGACGCAGGCGTCCTCACGCAGCAAGAAGTACCGCAGCGCGGCGGTTCGCTGCGCACGCGGTACCAACCGAACTGGACGCATCCGTTCTGCGTCGAGGCGGTATCTGACATCCCAGCGTGCGATGAATGGGGGGCGCGGAGCGCAATCCTGAGCACCACGAACGGCGTGCGCGATGACCAGCAGCCGCGAGCGAGCCCCGGGCATCCGCTGCGCAGGCACGATCGTCGCCGTAGCGTGCGACGCGCCGCTGCAACGGAGACCGCCGCTGAGGAGTGAATGGCGCCGTGAATCATGAGACACCCCCGAGCACTTTCGGGGGTGTCACTTCATGTCGCGCCGAAGTAGAGTTCCCGCATACGCGCGGGGTCGTGGAAGTCCGATGGCGCACCCTCCGCGCGCACCTCGCCTGACGCGAGGCAGACGATGCGATCCGCGGCTGCGAGGACGAGGTGGACGTTCTGCTCGACGATGAGGAGCGCGGTGCCTGCATCACGAAGCACGCGGAGCGCCGAGTACACTTCACCGCACGCGACGGGCGAAAGGCCGAGTGACGGCTCGTCGAGCATGAGGAGGGCTGGGGATACCATGAGTGAGCGCCCGATCGCGCATAACTGCTGCTGTCCGCCGGAGCAGTCGCTCGCGCGCTTCCGACGGAGATCGAGGAGTGTAGGGAACTGTTCGTAGAGATCCTCGATGCGCGCGGTCACCGCGGCGCGCGAGCGAATCGTGTACCCGCCCATTTTGAGATTCTCCTCCACCGTGAGCGACGGGAACACGAGCCGCCCCTGCGGGACGTACGCGAGGCCCTTTGCGAGGAGCGCGTGCGTCGGCTCGTGTAAAATGTCCGCGTCTTGAAATCGCACTCGCCCGCGCGTGACGGTCGCGAGCCCGAACACCGCGTTGAGGATCGTGGACTTCCCCGCACCGTTCGGCCCGATGAGCCCCACAATCTCACCCGCCGCGACGTGGAGGTGGACGTCGTGGAGGACCGCGGTCTTGCCGTACCCCGCGTGGAGGTTCTCAATTTCGAGGAGCATATTCCACCCCCAAATAGGCCTCGATCACATCCGGATGCGCGAGGACTTCCGCTGGCGTTCCTTCGAGGAGTACCTTCCCTTCGGCCATCACGATGACGCGGTCCGCGACCGCGCGCACGAAATCCATGTCGTGCTCAATGACGAGGATCGTCTCGCCGTCCGCACGGAGCGAGCGGAGAATCTCCGCAATCTGCTCGCGGAGCGCGGGATTCACGCCTGCAACGGGTTCATCCAACAACAAGAGCTGATGCGGGAAGAGGAGCGCCCGCGCGAGCTCGAGGAGTTTCGACTGCCCGTACGAGAGGTCGCTCGCCACGCGGCCGAGGAGGTCGGCGGGCAACCCGACCCGATCGAGCGCGCGTTTCGCTGCTGCGCGCTGTTCGCCCGTGTCGCTGCCGAATACCGCCGTGACGCGATCGTCCTGCACATGGAGCGCAAGCAGGAGGTGCTCCTCGACGGTGAGGTACGACCAGAGCCGCACTTGCTGGAATGTGCGGCTGATCCCGGCGCGAGCGCGCTCCCATGGGGGCAATGTCGTGAGATCGCGGTCCCCGAGGTGCATGCGTCCACCGTCCGGTGTGAGGAGCCCGGAGACGCACTGGAACACCGTCGTCTTCCCCGCGCCGTTCGGTCCAATGAGCGCGGTGATCTGCCTCGGTGCCACGGTGAACGAGCACTGATCCACCGCCGCGACACCGCCGAAGTGTTTGGTGAGGGATTCGATACAGAGCATAACGCACGTCGAGTATACCAATACTCAATCCGTCCGTGTGGCATTCCACAACATCTCGAACTTCTGACGCTCCGCCTCCGCGATCTCCTCGCTCTCGATGAGGACGGTGATGAACTCCTTGCGTGAGGTGAAGATGGCGACCTTGTTTCGGAAGATGAGCATGGAGTTCGGGTACGAATACTGCTCCGGAAGATACCGCACCTCGCGGAGATCATCCGCGTGTCCCGTCGCACCCGCTTCCTCCTTGACGCGTTGTGGGAAGTAGAGGCACCGCATGCGGATGCGCCGTTGCCTGCGCGTCGGGACGAAGTACGTGAGATGGTGCTCCTTCCCAAAGACGCTCCAGATGTTTGTGAGCGATCCAATGTGGAGGAGGGTGGTATTCGGGACGCTCAAGGCATCCTCCGCGACAGTGAAGTACCCCTCCTTCCCCTCGTAGGAGATAACTTTCGGTTTGTGCGGTGCCGCCATCGCGAGCGCATCGAGTTCCGGAACAATCGCGGCAATTTCCTCCGTGCGCTTGCGGGATTGCGCGAGGAGTGTCTTTGGGTCGGCCGCGACGAACCGGAGTCCTCCGCGCATGCGGTAGCTCCCCATGAGTCCCCGCGTTTCGAGCGCCTTCGCGACCGCGTACGCAGTGCTCCGATTCACACCCGCCCGCTCCGCGATCGCGGAGATTGGTGCCTCACCGAGTTCAAGCGCTGCGAGGTAGAGCGCGGCTTCGTCGTCGTTGAGACCGTAGTTCTTAAGCGATTCTCTGACGTCCATACCTGTTGGGATTCCTAACAACATGATAGCATGTGGATTATCTCCTGTCAAATGAGCAAAATTATTACCATCAGCGTGGTTGTAATTACCAACGACTATTGACATGTTCGCTGGTCCTCTGTACGGTGGTATGTCAGGCGATCATCCTGATCGCGTGACTAAAGCACCTTTCACAACGAACGGAGGTACGACATGGGAAAGGGAAAGTGGAGCCGGCGGGAAATCGCGACGCTGAGCGAGACGGAAGCGCTTGAAATTGCTCGGCACGATTGCAAGCTCCCGGGTACGTACCTCGCCACGCTCGGACCGAGCGCGGTAAAAAGCGCGGTTTACTCGTCACTGCGGGAAAGGGGTCTGACGGAGTTCGAGGTGAAGAAGTCGGACTTTGACTACTAGGGGACGCCGCACAGGATCGTCGGCTGCCGTGCGCACTGCATTCAGATGTGCGCTGCGCGCGGTGCGGGGTCGAACCGGCGGACGTGGAGGTGAAAAAACAACAAACGCCGCCCGGAGCACTTCCGGGCGGCGTTCTCCTGCACCGACTACCGCACGTCCACCTTCCCGAACAGCCCGCGCGGGCGAAAGAGGAGGATGGTGAGGAGGATGAGTGCGGTGATGGTGAGGCGGAGCGCGCCGAGGTACTCTGGTGGGAACGGGACGAATCGCACTCCCTCGCCGATCGCGGAGAGGATCGCGACGCCGACGAGCGACCCGCCCAAGCTGCCGACACCACCGAGGATGAGTGCGGTGAGGACCGCGATGAGCGATGGGAGCCAGAACATGGACGGGTGGAGGAACTGGATGAGCACCGCGGTGAGCACGCCCGCGAGCCCCGCGGTGGCACCGGCGATCGCAAGGCACGCGCGTTTCGCGGCGATCGTCCGCTTCCCGAACACGCGCGCAGCGGTCTCGTCGTCGCGAATCGCGCCGAGCACGCGGCCGAACGGCGAGCGGACAACGCGCGCGACCACTGCGTACGTGACGGCGAGCGATGCGGCCGCGAGGAGGAAAAATTCGCTATTCCGCAGTGCGAACGACGGTCGGGGGATCCCAACAATCCCGAGCGATCCGCCGGTGAGCGTCTCCCATGAGAGCGCCGCGATGAGGTACACCCACGCCGCACTGAACGTCGCGAGTGCGAACGCGTCCCCGCGCACGTCACGGGTCGGCAACCCCACAATCCATCCCACCACCGCGCCCGCGGCGATCCCCGCGGCGAGCGCGACGACGAACGGCGCGTGCAAAGTCGTGAGGAGGATGCCCGCGGTGTACGCACCGATGCCCGCGATCGCGATGTGCCCGAGGTGGACGAGCCCGGTCACCCCGAGCGCGAGGTTGATGCCGAGGACGAGGATCCCGGAGATGCACGCGGTGATGAGGACGTGGAGAATGTAGTCCATACACCTCTACCGGTGTCATTGCGAGGAGTCGCACGTGCGAGATCCCTCGACTTGGCTCGGGACGGGCTCCGCAATCCCGCGCAACCAGACACCGGGATTGCCGCGCTCGCCTGCGGGCTCGCTCGCAATGACATTTTTTGCATGGGTCTTCATACTACTTCACGCCCGCATGCGGCCGAAGAGTCCCTGCGGGCGCCAGATGAGGAACGTGAAGAGGAGACCAAACGCAATCGCGTCGTGCCAGCCGCCGCCGATGAGGTACGCCCCGACCTGCTGGAGCGCGCCGAACGCGAGACCGCCGATGATGGCGCCCGGGATGGAGCCCGCGCCGCCGATGATTGCTGCGGCGAACGCCTTCACCGCGTACTGCGTCGAGAGTTCGGGGGTAAGCGTGAGCTCGTGCGCGAGGAGCACGCCCGCGGCGCCACCAATCGCGGATGCGATCGCGAACGCGGCGATCTGCGTCCCCGCGACCGGAATTCCAACGATCCGCGCGACCGTGGAGTGGTCCGCGACCGCGCGGATGGCGATGCCGATCCGCGTCCACGCGAGCGCCGCCCCGAGCGCGAGGAGGAGCACCACCGCGAGCGCGATGATGGCGGTCTGGATCGGCGTCACCGCTGCCCCTCCCATCAACCACGGCGCGTTCGTGATCGGCGCTTCCGGCCGGAGCGTCTGCGCCGAGTAGCGCATGAGGAGGAGGTTCGTCATGACCGCGAGGAGCGCGAGCGATGCGAGGAGGAGCGTGACGCTCGTCGCGCCGCGCCGCCGCATCGGCGCGTACACGAATACCTCACACATCACACCGAGGAGTACTGCGGCCGCAATCGCGACGACCGCCGCGACACCGAATGAGCCGCCGCGCTCCATCACGTCGAACGCGACGTACCCCGCAGCGAGCGCGACCGCGCCGTGCGCGAGGTGGAGCACCCGCGTCGTCGCGTACACGAGCTGGAGCCCGACGCCGAGGAGCGCGCTCACCGACCCCGCGATGAGGATGTTCACGAGGAGTTGGAGGGCAACGGCCATGCACTGGAGACCTCTGCAAAAATAGTCATTGCGAGCGGAGCGAAGCAATCCCGGTCGCTGGAATAGGCCGGGGTTGCTTCGTCGCGCGGCTCCTCGCAATGACGAGGATTGTTCACTTCGCTTCGAATGGCAGGAGCTCGCCGTCCACGAGCCGCTGGACCCCGAGCGTCCCAACCTTCCCGGCGAGGACCTCGCGGATGCCGAAGTACCCGGTGATGGGATCGCCGTTCCGATCGAACGTGAGCGATCCGAGCGGCCCCGGCCACCCCTTGAGCCCGTAGAGCCAGTCGCGGATTTTCGTGGTGTCGTACCCAACGGTTTCAATCGCGTCCTTCATGAGGTACACCTGCTGGTACCCGTTCGCGTTCCCGAGCGGAAGCCCGCCCATATCTTCTCCGTACTTCGCTCGGTACTCCGCGAGGAACGCCGCCACCGCCGGATTCGTTTCATCAATTCCCCCCTCTACTCCAATGAGGCCGCCCATGAGCGCCGCGTTCTCGGAGACGAGCTTCCGATCCATGAGCACCTCCGCGGTGAGCCGCTTGCCACCAATGCCGAGTTCCTTTGCCTGTTGGAGGATGACGAGACCCGGGCTTCCGGTCTGCGGGGCGAGGTAGATCGCATCGGGGCTCGACTCTTTGATCTTCAGGAGCTGCGTCCGGAAGTCGGTGGTTCCGGTCTGGTACACCTCATCTGCGGAAATTGCGCCGCCGAGCGCTCCGAAGGATTCCTTGAACGCGCCGCGGAGCCCCTGCGCGTAGTCGGTCTGCTCGGAGATGACCGCGACTTTCTCGAGTTTCAAGACGTTCCGCGCGTACCCAGCCGCAACCTTCCCGGCGAGCGCGTCCGATGGGAATGTCCGGAAGACGAAGTCGCCGATGCCGGTGATCTTCGGGCTCGAGGATCCCGGCGAGATGAGGAGCACCTGCTTCGCCTCGGTGATCGCTGCGGCGGGAATCGTCTCGCCCGAGCAGTACCCGCCGAAAATGATGCGCACGCCGTCCACGTTCACAAGCTTCTGCGCTTCCGTCGCCGCCGCCTTCCCGTCGCACTGCCCATCGCCCCACACCATCTCGACGGGCTTGCCCTTAATCCCGCCCGCCGCGTTCACCTTCTCCACCGCCATCTCGATTGCCCGCCGCGCCGGCAACCCGTACGGAGCCCCATCCCCGGAGAGTGGGAGGATGGTTCCGATACGGATTTTGTCCGGCAACGCCGTTGCTGCCGGCCCGGCTGGCCGCTTCGCGACCGTGTAGATGACCCCGACGACCACAATGATGGCGACGAGCCATCCGAATGCGCGTTTGTTCATACACCCTATTGCTTAATCGGCATGATGATGTAGAGGTACTCGTCCCGCTGTGCCTCGATCGGCTTCAGCGCAACTGGAGCCGCGGAGCCGGTCAACTCGATCGCGATGCGCTCTCCGGGGGTCGCCGCGAGCCCTTCGAGGAGGTACCGGCCGTTGAGGATCGTCTCCACTGCGTCACCCTCCACCTCCGCGTCGAGGACCGCCTGGTGCTCGCCGAGCTGCGCGTTCTCGGACCGCACGGTGCACTGCCCCTCCTTTGGGAGGATCCGGAGGTGGACGTCGTTCACGCCGGTGCGCGAGAAGAGCGACGCCGCGCGCGCCGCGGTGGCGAGCTCCTGGCGGCTCACGGTCATGCGGGTGGACCACGCCTTTGGGAGAATTTGTGTGTAGTCCGGGTACGTCCCGTCAATGAGCCGCGAGGTCACCTCGAGGTTCCCAATGGTGATGAGGAGCTGACTTGCGGTTGGGGTGATCGTGATTTCGGTCGGTGCCTCATCCGACTGGCTCCCGAGGACGCGGAGGAGTTCCTGGACGGTCCGGAGCGGGACGATCACCGCGGTTCCTTTCGGCGCGGCATTCTCCACGAGCGCGATCTTCCGCTCCGCGAGGCGGTAGCTGTCCGTCGCAACGATCGTCGCTCCCACCCCATCGAACTTCCAGAGTACTCCGGAGAGTTCAGGGCGGCTCTCGCCCGTTGCGGCGGCAAACGCCGCTTGGCTAAGCGCGTCGCGGAACGCATCCGCGCCGACGCGGACGGCGCCGCCACGCGCGGCGGCCGGGATGAGTGGGAACTCGGCGGCATCCATCCCCCGAACGTTCGTCACGTTCCCACGGCACGTCAGTTCGATGTTGTTCTCGTGCACGCGGATGTCCACGCGGTCCTTCGGGAGGAGGTTCACGACGTCGGTGAGGAGTTTCGCGTTCGCCGTGACAGCCCCGTCCTCATCCACCTTCCCGCGGAGTTGGTAGGACATTGCGATTTCGAGGTTCGTCGCTGCACAGGTGATCGCCTTCGCCTCCGCACGGAGGAGCACATTCGAGAGGATGGGGAGCGACCCCTGCCGCGCAGCAATGTGCCCGACGAGACCAAGGCACGAACGGAGATTTTCCTGCGTACAAGAAATTCGCATGCGAATCGGTACCCACGCCCATCAATTCACTTCTTTGTATATATCGTTTGGTGTAGTAGAAGTAGGTGGGTGGACAACAGTGCGGAAGCGGGAGGGTAGTAGCGGAGCGAGCGCTCGGTGTAGTGATTTTTTCTCAAACGCGGCGTGTGGATCGTTGGTGGGTGTGTGTGGTGTGGTGTTGGGACGTGCGGGGGGCGGAGGATACGGTGTTGGTGTGTTGGTGTGGATTTCGGTGTTGGATTTCACGAGTTCTTCCACGGCGCGGCCCGGTGCGACGCACATGGAGATGGTTTGTGGATGGCGTGGGTGGTTTGCGTGCACCCGATCTCAGAGCGCAGCGAACGACGAGTGGCGTGGCGGTAGGGCTTTGTCCCGACCACGTCGGGATGAGCAAGCGCCCCGTGTGGAGGGAGTGGGCCCGCGGGCGAACCGGAAGGTTCGGCCCGCGTTCTTCATGCGTACAACCGCTGTCGGATGAGCTGCACGTCTTGTCGGGTCTTCTCATTATTCTCAACCTCATTCTGGATTTTGTCGTACGCGTGCATGGCGGTGGTGTGGTCGCGCCCGCCGAGCTCATGCCCGATCGCGGGGTAGCTCGATTTGATCTCCTCGCGCATGAGGTACATGACGATCTGGCGCGGGTTGACGAGCTCTTTCTTCCGGCTCTTCCCAATGATATCCACCACGGCGATGTCGTAGAACTCCGAGACGACCTGCATGAGCTGCTTTGGGGTGACGGCAGACCGCCGCGGGAGCGTGGTGAGCTGTACAATGATCTGCCGCGCGAGCTCCACCGTCGCCGGAACCTTGTGGAACTGGATGTACGCGAAGAACTTATTGAGCGCGCCCTCGAGTTCCCGCACGTTCGACTGGATGTTCGATGCGAGGAAGCGGACGACCTCGCCGGCGAGCGGGAAGGCGCGCTCTCGGCACTTCGTCTCAAGGATTGCAATGCGCGTTTCGAGGTCTGGCGTGCTGACGTCCGCGATCATCCCCCATTCGAACCGAGAGAGGAGGCGCGCTTCGAGTGCGGGGATCGCTTTCGGTGGGCGGTCGGAGGTGAGGACGACCTGCTTATCGTTCTGGTGGAGGTGGTTGAAGGTGTGGAAGAATGCCTCCTGCGTTCCCTCCTTCCCGGAGATGAACTGGATGTCGTCAATGAGGAGGAGGTCTACCTGCTGCCGGTACCGATCGTGGAACTCCTTCCCGCGGCCCCCGCGAACGGTGTTCACGAAGTCGTTCATGAACTGCTCGCACGTCACGTACCGGATGCGCGCTTGCGGGAGGCGGTCGAGGACGTGGATGCCCACCGCCTGGAGGAGGTGGGTTTTCCCAAGACCAACGCCGCCGTAGATGAAGAGCGGGTTGTACGGCTTCGGCTTCCCCTCCACGACCGCGGCCGCGACCGCCTGGCACGCGGCGTGCGCGAGCTCGCTCCCCTTCCCCACCACGAACGAGGAGAACGAGTACCGCTTGTTCAATCCGAACTCGTTGACGACCGGTTGCTCGCGGGCCGCCGCCGCAGCGACCTCCACGTCGAACGCCGCCGCCTGCGTCGATGCCCCAGCCGGGGCGGCCTCGGGGCGCGGAGCGTGCGGTGCGCGGCGGTCATCCACCTGGACGAGCTCGACGCGGTAGACGATCTGGCGAATCTTCTGCTGGGTAATGTTCTGGAGCGCGTGGAGAATGTGCGGGTTGAACTTGGTCTCGAGCCACGACTTCGTGAATGCATTCGGCACGCAGATGACCGCGCACCGGTCATCGTACGAGACGAGCGCCGACCCTTTAAACCAGGTCGTGAAGTTCGGTTTCGACGTGAGGAGCTCAAGCTCCCCCAGCGCCGCGTGCCACACCTGCGAGCAGTCGAGCATAGCGTTTGCCACAGGAGGCCCCGCCCCCTGCGTGACCCCCGCAATGATTCCGGCCGATAGCGAGCAAAGCCCTACGGCCATCATCCAGAATCATTGCCGGCGCCGCACGTTATCGGACGACGAGAGCACTTCCTCCATTCTCACGCACCGCCAATCGCAGGGCAAGCCCAGCACCATTCAACTCCGATGATGTCCCGTGCGCACGCGGCTGCTACTCATAACCATATCGGAGTTGTGGTGCTAGGCAAGGACCGCAATTTCTGGACGGACGGTGCACGGGTGGTGTATAACAGGAGCGTACCACGCATTTGCGCGCGGGAAGGGAAGCGGAATTGAAGCCCTCACAATGGAAACGTATGCCGAAGCGGACCTACCAACCGAAGAAGCGCCGCCGCGCGCGCGTCCACGGATTCCGAGCACGGTCGCGTTCGAAGAACGGACGGAACGTCCTCCGGCGCCGCCGCGCGAAGGGGCGAAAGCGCGTGAGCGTACAGTAATCCTGTGCTCCCGCGAGCGCACCGCCTCTCCGCGAAGCGCGACGTCGAACGGGTCTCCCGCATGGGGAGGCCCGTCTTCGCGCCGGACCTCACCATCCGCGCGATCCCGAATCGCATTGGTACGGTCCGCGCGACCGTCGTCGCGGGGCTGAAGGTCTCGAAGCGCGCAGTTGCACGGAATCGCGTGAAGCGCCTCATTCGGGAAGCGCTCCACCGAAACCTCGCCGCCATCCACCCGAACGCGGACATCGTGGTGTACGCGAAGTCGTCGCTCGTCGGGAAGCCCTACCGCACCGTGTCCGGAGAAATGTGGCGAGCGCTCACAAAGGGCGGGCTCCTCCGCGGGCCATGGGTGGACGGCGGTAGTCCCAACAAAAAACCATGACCCCCCGAGCACTGCGGAGAATGATGGATGGCGTTCTCGCCCTCTATCAAAAAACACTCTCCCCCGACCATTCGTGGTGGGGGAGGCGCGTGTTCCCGGGCGGCTACTGTAAGTTCTATCCCTCCTGCTCCGAGTACGCGCGGCGGGTCGTCGCTCGGGACGGGGTTGCCGTCGGTGCAGCGAAGGCGGCGTGGAGGGTTCTCCGGTGCAACCCGTGGTCGAGCGGCGGGGTGGACGAGCCACAGCGGTCCCCGATCGGCGCTACGCGAAGGCGCCCGAGATCCACAGGAACGCGACGAGCGAGAGCACAACGAGCGATGCGAGCGTGGAGACGATGAGCGCCCCCGCGGTGAGCTCGCGGCCGATTCGGTACTCATCCGAGAGGACGAACGCTGTCACCGCGAGGGATGTTGCCGCGAGCGATGCGCCCACCGCGAGCGGGAGGCCGCGGATTCCGAACGCGCCGAGGATGACGACGGTGACTGCGGTGGGGAGGATCACCTTCCCGATGCCGAGTGGGATCGCCCACCTCCACGGGATGCGTGCCAACGTGAGGTCGCTCTGGAATGCGCCGAGCGCGAGGAGCGCGGTGGGACCGGCGGAGCCCGCGAGGATGGCGACCGTGCGGCTGACGAACTCCGGGAGCGCGCGGACGCCGAGTAGCGGGAGGAGGATGCCGAGGAGCACGACCCAGAGGAAGGGGAGCTCGAGGAGCTGGTGCCATGTCGCCGCCGGGGCCTCCCGGCGGATGGACGTTTTCATAGGGGGTTCCCCTGTGCGACCCCGGCCTCGTCCGAGCAATGGCCGGGCAGAGCCCTTCTCCCATTGCTCGACTCGGCCATGCCGGTTGAGGACAAGGAGCGATGCGAAGAGAACGGTGACGACGAGCGCGGTGGAGCCGAGCGCCGCGTACGCGGTCCCGCGCGCCCCGAACGCGAACGTCGCGAATGGGATGCCGAGGTACGCGGTGGAGCCGAACGTGAGGAGCATCGGCCCTAGGGCGCGGACCTCGCGGCGGGCGGCTCGGAGGATGAGCACCGCAGCCCCAAGGACGACGAGGTGCGCGAGGACGATCCCGAGGAGGTACCGGACATCATCGCCCGTGAGGCGCGCGCGGACCGCCTGTGCGAACGTGGACTCGAAGATGAGCGCGGGGAGCGCGATGATGTATGCGTACGCGTTGAGCCCGTGGATCGCGTCGCGGTTGAAGATGCCGCGGCGACCGCAGAACCAACCGACCGCGACGATGCCGAACGTGGGGACGACGATCGCGAGGAGGGAGGAGAGCATAATGTTTGCCACAAGGGGCTTCGCCCCCTATGCGACCCCCGCAATGATCCCGGCCGATAGCGAGCAAAGCTCTACGGCCACCGTCCGGGATCATTGCTCAGTAAGACGCACCCGCTACCTTGAGAGGAAAATCCTGCGTGTCAAGCAGTTGGTGTACATCGTGTTTGTGTCATCCACAGCGGCTGGGGATGACCGTGACGGACATGTCAGGAGATACGGACATCGGATCGCAGAACGTCGAGAGTCCTCACTCGTGGAAGCGACGGGCGTGACAGTCGTTAGCCGACGACGTTCGGCGGCGTGCGCCCCTCGAGCACCGCGAGGATATTCTCCGCGGCCATTCGGGACATCTCCTGCCGCGCTTCGATGGTTGCGGATGCGATGTGTGGCGTGATGATGACGTTCGGGTACGCCTTGAGCGCGAGGTGATCCGTGGGGTCGCAGTCAATGGATGGTTCGCACTCGAGGACGTCAATCGCCGCGCCGCCGATGCGCTTCGCCTCGAGCGCCTCGAGGAGCGCCCGCTCGTCCACGATCGGGCCGCGCGCGGTGTTCACGAGGAGCGCGGTCGGTTTCATGCGCGAGAGCCGTTCGGCGTTCATGAAGTGGTGCGTCGTTGGGAGGAGCGGCACGTGGAGCGAGACAACGTCGGCCTCGCGGAGGAGGTCGTCGAGCGCACGGAACCGTCCGGCGAACGCCTGCTCGAACTCCGCGCTCACCTTCGGGTCGTGGTAGAGCACGCGCATGCCCATGCCGCGGACACACCGCATCGCAACGCCGAACCCGATGCGCCCGAGGCCGATGATGCCGAGCGTCTTGCCGCTGAGCTGGGACCCGAGGAAGAGGAACGGGTCCCACCCTCGGTACCTCCCGGATTTCGCGTACTGGTCCGCGACGCACACGTTCCGCGCGAGCGCGAACATGAGTGCGACCGTGTGCTCCGCGACCGCGTCCGTGCTGAGCGCGCCCGGCGTGTTCGTGACGAGAATTCCGCGCTGTTTCGCAGCAGCGAGATCAATGTTGTCGAACCCAGACGCGTAGTTCGCGATGACTCGGAGATTCGGTTTCCCCGCATCCATGGCCGCGCCATCCATGCGATCCGTGAGGAGGCAGAGGAGCGCATCCGGTCGGTGCTCGCGGATGCCCGCGACGAGTTCCTCCTTCGTGAGCACGCGGTCGTGCGGGTTCACGACGACACGATGACCCGCTCCTTCGATGAGCTTCAATCCCGCATCGGGGATGCGGCGGCTCACGTAGATGGTGGGCATAGTACAAGTGTTCTTTTCGTTCTCTCCCCTTAGGGTAAGGGGAGGTGGGGAGGGGTTACGAACGGCC
>Ga0265296_1001350_pt1 | contig 28644 bp, 22 predicted proteins | sample MunlanPumphouse1_FD_189073 | JGI IMG/M metagenome (GOLD analysis project Ga0265296, IMG submission 189073) | Groundwater microbial communities from a municipal landfill in Southern Ontario, Canada - Pumphouse #1 | ecosystem: Environmental > Aquatic > Deep subsurface > Groundwater | place... | reverse complement strand
TCCATTTATCATAAGCGAGAATCTCTTTTTGGCATTCATCTGGCCAAAGAAGCCATAAAAAAAGAAAAAAACGCTATTATTGTCGAGGGAGAGTTTGATATGATTACGCCGTATCAGCTCGGGATTGAAAATATTGTTGCCATTAAAGGTTCGGCTTTAACCAGAGAACAATTGTTGCTTTTAAAGCGTTATACCAACAGGATTAATCTGGCTCTTGATGCCGATAATGCCGGGGAAGAAGCAATTAAGCGCGGGATTGAGGAAGGAGAAAATCTCGAGTTTGAAATCGGGATTATTGCTATTGAAGGCGGCAAAGATCCGGATGAAGCGGCCAGAGTCAATCCAGTTAAATTTAGAGAATCCTTAAAAAAATCCCAGCCGGTTTATGACTTTATTATTCATTTTTTCCAAAAACAATATCCGGGTGAGGATCCTTTTTCCAAAAAAAATATTGCTGAAGGGGTGGTACCGTTTTTAAGTAGTATAAGGAACCCGATTGTTAAATCTTACGTGATAAGAAAGTTATCTCAGTTATTGTCGGTCGATGAAAGAAGCATAGAAGCTCTTATTAGAAAAAAACAACGGGAAAAATTTAAGCCGGTCTACACCAAAATCGAAAGACCGGAAAAACAGGAGGCCAACCGCGAGCTGATGCTGGAAAAATATCTACTAAGCTCGATTTTCCAGAGTGAAAACTGTTATAAACTGGCCGATAAAGCGGCTAAAATCATCGATGTTGAAAATCTAATCGTTATATCTCATAAAAAAATATATAAGTTGTTTTTAAACTGGAGAGAGAACAATAAGGAAAAATTTGTTGTCTCAAAATTCCATGACTCTTTAGTTCAGGAACTGAAGCCGGTCTTTGATGAAGTTTATTTATTTTCTTCGGTCGATCATCTTGGATTTAAAGAAGACAGTTTAATAAAAATTGTTTATGAAATCAAAAAAAATTCGTTAAAGAAAAAAATGTCCCGATTAGTATCGTTGGGGGATAAAATTTCGGTTGGGGAGGAAAAAGAATTAAAAAAAATCGGCAGCCAGTTAACTGAACTGGAAAAATTAACGACAAAATTATAAAATATCTTATGAATAAACACCATCTGCCAAAAACCTTCAATGATCTATTAAAACAAGGCGAGGAAGATTCCTTTATTGTTCAAGATGATATTTTATTGTTTTGCCCTCAGCCGGAAAAGCATATTGATGGAATTGATGAATTTTTTAATCAAGCTTTAAAAAGAAAGATTGACATTTTTGAAACAGTCTCCACTCGCGATGATGAAGAAGCCAGCAAGTCTGTCGAGGAGGTGGAAAAGGAAATTGAACGATTAATCAGCGCCAGACACGGCGAGTCGCTTGACCCGATAAAAAAATACCTAAAAGAAATCGGCAAGACTCCCCTTTTGACTTTTCAACAGGAAGTAGATTTGGCTAAAAGATATGAAAAAGGCAGCGAGACCGCAAAGGAACAACTTATTAAAGCCAATCTTCGTTTGGTCGTATCAATCGCCAAAAAATATTTAGGAAGGCGGCTGGTTTTTCTTGATTTAATTCAAGAGGGTAATAAAGGTTTAATCCGCGGTGTGGAGAAATATGACTGGAGGCGAGGTTATAAATTCTCAACCTACGCCACTTGGTGGATCAGGCAGGCGATCACCCGGGCGATTGCCGATCAGTCAAGAACAATTCGTATTCCGGTTCACATGGTTGATCATATCAACAAATTTTATAAAACCCAAAGGCGGCTTACGCAAAAACTCGGCCACGAACCCCTGGTTAAAGAGGTGGCTAAAGAGATGCAGATGACAGTTGCCGAGATTGAAAACCTGATAAAAATTTCCCAGCAGCCAAAATCTTTATCTACTCCGGTAGGTGACGACAAAGAGGCGACTCTAGAGCAGTTTGTCAGCGACCAAAACCAGCCAAGTTTGTACGATAAAGTCTCGCGCGAACTTCTCAAAGATGCCCTGGTCAAGGTGTTGGAAACTTTAAACCCAAGAGAAAAAAGAGTACTAATTATGAGATTCGGATTGGATGATGGTAAATCAAAAACCTTGGAAGAAGTCGGCAAAGAATTCAGAGTCACTAGAGAAAGGATTAGGCAAATCGAAGCCAAGGCGATCAGGAAACTTAAACACCCGACACGGGCTCGTAAACTCCGAGATTTCCTTGAATAAAAATCTTCTGGATTATAATCTACATAGTACTTCGGAAAAAAGAACTAACTGTAACAGTCCAAAATCGTTGTTTTGTTGTTTATAGTCCATAGACATTCATTGATTTGTTCATTATCGTAACTCCAATATGCGTGGTAACTTTCTTTATAAGAAAATTGGTGAAAGGATAATCTATAAAAGAAAAAAGAAACAAATTTCCCAAGAAAAATTAGCGTTTGCGTCTGACATTGACCGTACTTATCTATCAAAGATTGAAAAAGGCAGTGCCAACCCTTCCTTAAAGGTTCTTCATAAAATCAGCCGGAAGCTCGGTATGAGAATCTCTCGCCTTCTAAAAGATATGTAAAATGTTCTTGAATTATTTAGAAAAAAAAGTTACATTTAAGGTGTGAATAAAAAGGACAATACGCAAAAGGCTTTAAATCTATGGGCGATTGTTTTAATTATTTGGAGTCTTTACCGGGCCAATTTAAAACTGCCCGAGTGGTTTGATGAATTTATTGCCAAACCTTTGATTTTTGTTTTGCCGGTTTACTACTATATTTCCCGGATTGAGAAAAGCAGATTTTTTGAAGGTATTAATTGGAAAATAAAATCGCTAAAAAAAGATTTACTGGTCGGTCTAGGCATTGGATTGATTTTTTTTATAACTGTTGTCGCCGCCAACTCGATAAAATCCGGAAATCTGGTTTTTATTAAAGCGGTTAGTCCGGTTTTTTTTGGTTATATATTAATTATTTCTTTGGCAACGGCAGTTTCGGAAGAAATATTGTCCCGAGGGTTTGTTTTGAAGCGTCTTTATCAAGAATCAAAAAACGCTTTAACCTCTTCTTTTTATGCCAGCTTCCTTTTTCTTTTCCTCCACATACCTTCGCTTTTTACTACGGCTAAGTTAAATGGCTATACGATTGTTTTTATCCTTTTAAGCGATATGGTGTTAAGCCTGGTAAACTCGTTTCTTTTTCTGGAAAGAAGAAACCTGACCGCTTCAATTTTGGTTCATGCTTTATATAATGTAACTATTTACCTATTTATTTGAATATATCCAAAAAACTTCTTCCGGTCCAACTTTAATTTTTTTAAGTTTATTTTGGTCTAACTGAAGACCGTTAAAATCATCAGGGTAACCGATAAAAACAGCCTTTTTAAGATTTTGGTCGTAATGGAATTTAAAGTCAAATTTGTCAAAATTTTCCACTTGGCCAAAACCAAAATCGTCAGGCGCGGAAAGATTGGCTTGTTTCTGATATTTTTCCGGTGGATAGTTTAAATAAAATAAAAGAAAAATATAAGGCTGGCTGTTTTTTTTCGTAATATAGAACCGATCATAATTATTATAGTTTTCTTTGACAAAAGTTGCCATTTCCCGGTTGCCGCACTGCCAGGATCTAATAGCCGTTGCCCGTTTTGGATAATGATTAAAATAAAAATCCCAAGAGTAAAAACAAAAGGCAAAATAGATAAGAACGATTAATCCCAAAAACAGTTTGGCCGTTAATTTATTAGGTAGACTGTTGATCAGTCTGACAAAACCATAAGCACAGACTATGTTAATAAAAATAATAAGAGGCAGTGAACGGGTGATTGAACTGCCTACCCAAGATAATGAGGCGGCCACCGGCGAAATAAACAAACAAAGAATTAGCAGGAAACGCCATTTTTGTTTATCTTTGAATAGATAATACAAACCGATAAACAGCAATAAATATTCAACAAAGGTAATTGGGGAAATACCTGGATAGTTGAAACGTCTGTTTTCGTCTCCGAGAGAGACAAGAAATTGAGGAGAATAATAAATCAAATGACCAAAAATATAATTTTTTATGCCAACGGTGGCCTTATTATAAAACAACCGACTTCCTCCCTCGCTCCTAAGCTCGGCAGTTTGCAGTCCCAGACCGACGTTATTAAAAAAAAGCAGATTGCTGACTCTGGTCGGCTTAATAATAATATCAGGAATTGCCAGTAATAAAAAAATACCTAAGTAGACTAATAGATACTTGACGGAGACTTTTTTGCAAATAGCAAAATAAACGATTAATACAAAGAAAAATCCAAGCCATAAACGGCTAAACTGGTAACCAAAAGATAAGGGAAATAAAGAAAAAATAAATAGAAATTTATAGAGATTTTGAGATTTGTTGATTGATTTGATAAGTAACCATAATGAAAGAGTAATAATAAATGTCGTTAAATAAGCCTCATGTGCTTGTCGGCCGATTGTTTGAATGGCTGGTGACAGGGCAAAAAATAAAGCAGCAATCAGACCGATTGATTTTTTTTTGAAAAGTTCACTCGTCAGAAGAAAAATGACTAAAGGAAATAAAAAAGAAACAAATGTATTTAAAGCTCGAGTACCAAATTCGTTTAAACCAAAAGAGGCGATAAAGGGGACTGATAAATAAGAATAAAGAGGTAGTTTGTAATCGCCAAACGATTTTAAACGCAATGGGAGAAGGGTTCCATACTCATCTTTGCCAGTTTTTAAAAGAGAATAAACATTATAGCCAACAGCGGCCTCATCGACATTAAAACAAGGCGGAGAGGTATCTTTTTTATACAAGTTAATAAAAATAGAAATAGCGGAAATTAAAATAAGAATTAATATTGTTTTTTTATTCATAGTATTTTTTGTCGGGGCGTCGCAATAATATTCGGCAATAAAAATAATGCCCGAATAAAACCCATAAAAAATGGCCAGCCCCCTTTTATAATAGTTGGAAGAAGATAATATAAATGTTCAATTATTTTTTTTATTCCAGTTAAATTTTTCCAAATAAAAATGAGCTGATTCCTAAAGACAGTTTCTTTGATTTTGTTTGAAACAAAATATTTGCCGATAGTTGATTCGTGATGATGGATGACTTCAATCTCCCGGTTAAAAAGTATCTCATAACCTCGTTTCCGTGCCCGATAAGATAAGTCAATATCTTCCCAGTAAAAAGGCGCATAAATTTTATCAAATCCACCCAGCTCTAAGAACTTTTTTTTATCAATTAAGCAGCTGCCTCCTTCTGCCCAGCCGCTGGGACCGGTTTTCAAATCATCATTTTTTTTATGTTGAAAAAATCCTTTTTCCCAGTATATTTTATTTCTCCCGACGAGAGTTCCATCTTTTTCCTTTTGGGCAAAAGAAACTGCAAAGAGAGAAGGATTGTTGCGGAAATGGTTAATGGCTAATTGATAATTATTATTGATTAAAAGAACATCATTGTTTAAGAGCATCAAAAACTGTCCTTTTGCTATTTTGACTCCTTGGTTGATACTTTCACCAAAGCCGAGATTTTTTTTATTTTCGATAATTCTAATTTCCTTAAATTGTTTTAAATCTTCTTTAAGACTTTTGGAAGGATCATCATTAACGATGATAATTTCACAATCTTTTAAGTATGGTAGATTATTATGAAGATTGTTCATCAATAATTCCTGATTTCTAAAAGTTGGTATGATAACTGAAATCATAGAAATACTTTAATTATTTAAATAATTAAATTTTAATATAGGATAATCTTTGTTACTTTATCTTTAAATGATTGATAACTGAAATTATCTTTAACAAACTGAACTGCGGATGATCTAATTTTATTTTGCAGGTTAATATTATTTATAGCTTTTAACATTTTTTGAATTAACTCGTCTCCGGTTTTAAATAAAAATCCATTGACTCCGTCATTGATTATTTCCTTTGGTCCGCCGGCCTGATAGCAGAAAGTAATACAGCCGGAGGCCATGGCTTCAAGTGGAGTAATTCCTAAATGTTCAACTAGTTCAGGTTGTTTATCTTCATCAACTCCATAACCGGTTAGATGCCAATAGTAAGTTGAAAGTTCGTAAAGTTTATCAAGTTCATTAAAAGTAATATTTGGTTTAAAAACAATTGAGGGGTTATCGCCGGCTGATTTTTTTATTTCATTAAAATATTCTTCATCTTCTTTCTTTAAACCACCGGCTAAGACCAGTTTGAAATCTTTAAAGGCCGGTTGTTTTTTTAATAGTTGAAAAAAATTTATTACTAGATCCTGTCTTTTAGAATGAAGATGTTTGAAAAACCGGCCGACCGAGAGGATTATTTTTTGTTTACCCGCCGTAGTCCCGACGAAGTCGCGGACGAAGGAGGGCTTGCCAATATCTATATATGGGTAAATTAATTCAGATTTAATTCCCCATTTTTTTAACCAGTTTTGGGTAAATTTTGAGTGAGTAATAAATATATAATTATTAGTTTTTAATCGGTTAATAATATTCATATTAACCAATTCTTTTTGCGGGATCATCACATAAACAAAGTTTTTTTTAGCCGAAGAAAAAAAATAGCTGCCATCTGTCATATAAAAAAAATAATCAAATTTTTTTAAAGCAGTAAGTTTATTGACAAAAGACAAAGGCGATGATTTACGGAAAATATTCGGTAAAAACTCTAATTTAATATTAAATTGAAGCGAGAGTCGGTTTTTTATTTCAGAAGTCAAATCTTTATCCCAGAAAATATTTATTTCAAAATCTTCCTCGCTTAACACTTTTAAGATAGAGAGAATGTACTTTTCGCCGCCGCCTAAGGTGTCAAGATATGGGTCGTATAGGGCGGCGGTTTTTCTCATATAGGTATATATAGGTAATTGTTTTGGAAAAAGCCTGATATATACTTTCAATTATACCAATATTGCCATCTAAAAACCCTAATCTCAAAATTAATCTTCGCCAAAGTTCTCCAAGAAATTTTCTGAAAAAAGTTAACGTATTTGTTTGTCTGCCTGCCTGGAATAACAAATCTGATTCTTTGTCTTCAAAAACAATCGTTCTCACAACAATTTCTTCGATGTTATTTTGCGAGTAATGAAGAAGGCCATTGTCCAAATAGCCACATTCGCCATTAATAACCGGAGTTGAGTGAATTTTTTTTGGCCAGGAAATAAAGGCAGATTTTCTTATAAGTCTTATTTGGTAATTTGGCCACCAACCACCGTGTTTTAGCCACCTCGTCCCAAAAACAATTTCTTTACGGGGGACTTTGTAATGAGTTATAACCGAGGCGGTTGAGGAGTCCGACGTGACATCGGACGGGAAAACCGCGTCGGTTATTTCGGCGACAAGCTCTTTTGTCATTCTTTCATCTGCGTCAAGAAGAAACACCCAATCGGTTTTCACCTGATTAATCCCAAATTCTCGAGCTGGCTCAACAATTTCTCGGTTGGAAAAAGGAATAAAAATTACGCCTAGTTTTTTTAAATCATTATGGACTTGTTGTCTTTTTTCTTCACCGATAACAAAAACATTTTTTGTTAATAAAAGAGCCGATTGAACACAATCAATAAGAGTCTCATTGTTGTAAGAATGGATAATAGTCGAGACATTATTCATATATAATATGATATCAAATATCATGACAATAATTCCTAAAAAGAGCTTATATTTTCTCATTATATTTCTCTTGATCGGATTATTTCTGAGAGTTTTGTATTTTCATGATCTCACTTTTGGATATGATCAGGCGCGAGATGCTTTGCAGTCAATAAGCATTCTTAAAAGCAGAGATATCAAAATAATCGGACCAACCACCGATATCCGTGGTTTATTTCACAGCCCGTTTTATTGGTATATAATTTCTCCTTTTTACTATTTTTCCGGCGGTAATCCGGAGATCGCCCGCATTCCGATGATATTGATCAATCTTCTTAATATAGTTTTCATTTATTTTTTAGTTAAAAAAATATTTAAAAATGAAAAAATCGCCTTGTTATCTTCATTTTTTATGGCCGTTTCTTTTGAGGCAGTTCAGTATGCCCGCTGGCTTTCCAACCCGCCCCCGGCTCTTTTGACGACCGCGGTGTTTTTTTACGGTCTATGGTTAGTTCTCAAAAAAGAAAAAATAGGTTTACCATTGATGTTGTTCTTTTGGGGTTTAAGCGTGAATTTCCAGTTCTTTTTAGCTTATCAAGTGGTTTTTGTCATTTTTGCCGTCATTTTTCTTTTGATTAAAGACAAAAAAGTAATTATCGAGTCGCTAAAAAAATATTTTTGGTTATATGTATTATCATTGTTATCTTTTTCTTTTTACATTGCTGCCCAACTCAAGTTTAAATTCCTTGGTCTTATCACCTTTCTTTCTTTTTTGACCAAATCTGGAGAAGAAAAAAATAATTTATTACCTAAGTTAATAAGTTTTTCAAATAAATTAATTCACAATTTAGCTAATAATTTGACGGCGCGGAATATTTTTATAGCCAAAATTATATTAATTTTTATATTGGGTTATGTAATTTATAGTTTAGTTCTAAAGAAGAAATGGAAAAAAGAAGTTCTTTTTCTTTTTATTTGGTTTATTTCGCCAATAATTATTTACCCCTTGCAAAACAATGATTCTTATTTTTTAAATATTGGTAATCTTTATCCTTTGATCATCTTAGTTGTCTTGATGGTCTTTGAACTGAAGAGTCAGTTTAAAAAGATAGGTAGATTACTGTTTATTATTGCCGTTGGATTAATAACAATGACTAATGTTTATTTAATTCTTGATAATAATAAAGGGGGAGAATCTCTTTTTTCTGTTCAGTATAAGCAAAATTTAGCTGATGAGCTAAAAATTATAGATTACTTATATCAATCAAGTAATAAAAAAATATTTGCCGTCAATACTCTTACCAACCCGCTATATATCAATACTACTTGGGCTTATTTATTTGACTGGTATGGCAAAAAAAAATACGGTTATATGCCGATTTGGTGGGGTGCTTATTTAGATGATTTTGGAAAAGAGATTAGATTCAGCGATGAGAAAGAACTTAGAGTAGGAGATAAGCTATATTTAATCTTAGAACCTTCAGTTTTCCATGATGACTATTTCAAAGCCTATGTAAGATTTGATAATACTAGGTCTACCTTACTGAAAAAACTCGATTTTAATACTCATAAAGTTGAAGAAAGAAGAATTAGCCTCATTAAGGGTTTTTCAAGAGATGAGCTAACGAACTTATTGCAGATAAAATAAACAATTACCTTAATTCTTTAGGAATAATTACTCCGATATCTCCCTCTTTAATTAGACAGTTTTTGTCCGCAGGTATTTTTATTTGAATTAAAGGATCGCTCCAATTTCCTGTTTGCTTTATTCCATAATATTCAATTAAGTATCTAAAACCGGCATCTCGACCCAATGGCACCGTGTAAGAAATATTAAATTTCTTTTTTTTAGTGACTTTAGCCAAATTTATAATCAGTTTATCACGATAAATAAGACTTAAATAATCTGGATTAAGATTTTCTCTAAGTTTGTTGAAATTAAAAGCAATTAATAAAATAATAAATACGCATAAAAGATATGATTTTTTTATCGTTAGAAAAAAGTCTACGATAATCATATAAATAAAAGGCAAAATAAATACAAAATAATATTCCGAAGGCCGCTGACCGTATTTGGCAAAAATAAGAGGAAAAATAAACCAGAGAATAAGAGTGGTTAAATAAAAAGATTTCAGATAATTTTTTTTATTTTTAATTAAAAAAATAATAATTACTGCAATGGTTAGATAAAACAAAATTATGGCAGGAGTTGATTTAAAATAAATAATAGGTTGAATTAAGTTAGCAAATACAGGTAACCAAGAAGTGGAATTAGGCTCAATCGTACCGATTCCGTTTTTAAAAAAATTTAAAACAAGTTTTGTATTTAAAAAATCATGTCTCAAATCAAAAATTAGAAGCGGGGTGAAGGTTAAAGCAAAAAATCCCAACATGAAAGCTATTTTTTTTATATTTAATTCAATTTTAACTCGATCAAACACAATAAAAAACAAAGAGAATATAACAATAAAAGTAAACTGAATGTGCATATTAATGAAAAAACCTAAAACTATCCCAAGCGTAATCCAGTTTAAAATTGATTTTTTTAATTCAAGATTTTTGAGTATTCTCCAAACAATTACTGTGCCGATGGGAATTAAAATAGGCCACCGAGGAATAAAATCATAACGGGCAATTAAAGGATTTATTGACCACAAAGCTAAAAAAAACAAGGAATGAGTAAGCCCGAAAATTTCTTTTAAGAAAAGCAGACAGACAATAAAAAATAGTAAGTCATAGAAAAAAATAAAATACATCAAAGCTTTTGGGTGCAAGTTTGTTAATAAATAAAATGGTGTAATTAGATAAGTAAAATACGGAGCCAAAAAAAATCCCCGGTCATTATTAGCGCGTGGTCCAAGAAGCACGGGCTTGTGATCTTTCACAAGTTGTTTTACCTGATAGGTAAACTGCTCCTGATCCCAGCCGAAACTGACACGGTTACCGATATTGTATAAACGAAAAAAATAAAATACTGCGAAAATAATTGCAATTATAAGAATTTGCTTTTTCACGAGATATATTTATAATTTATTTATGCTTAAAAAACAAAAAATTTACCTTCTTTTATTTATTTTAACAGTTATTCTACCATTTATTTTTTCTCTTAAGCCGATTATTGAAGGAGCTATGCCTTTTTGGAATGATCCTGCCCGGGATTTGCTTTTGGCCTGGGATAATTTGAAAAAACCAACACTTATCGGGCCAACATCGGGAATTCCCGGGATTTTCTATGGTCCTCAATGGATCTGGATATTGAGTCTGGGTTTAATTTTTAGCAAAGACCCGCGCTGGGTGGTTTTATTAACAATAACAATTCCTTATTTCATAATCTTTCCCTATTTACTTTGGAAGTTATCTGAAAATCTATTTAGCAGAATAGGGGTAATAATTATTTGGTTATTATTTATCCTGGCATATGGTGGTTATACGACTCAAATCTGGAGTCCAAATTTGGCAGCCTTATTTTATTTAATTATCATCTATATCTTTTCTCAAACAGATGATCTGCTAATTAACAAAAAAATACTTAATTTTTTCCTTCTTGGATTCTTTCATGGCTTACTGTTAAATCACCAAATATCATTTGGCGTCGGCATAACTTTTGCCTGGATAATATTCTTTTTTATTAATTTTTTAAGATGTTTTTTTGATAAAAAAAAGTTTTTAACAAATTGTGTTTTCTGGATAAAAAATTTATTTTCTTTCGCGTTAGGTTTTTTGCTGATTATGTCGCCGTTTTTTATTTTTGAACTACGTCATGGTTTTAATCAGACCAAAAGCCTAATTTATACTTTGACACAAGGATTTATTCATAATCAGGCTGTAGTTTCCAAAATTGGTCTGACAAAAACAGAGATTTTACAGAAATCAATTGAGCCGTTGACTGTGTTTTTATCTATGCCTAAATCTTTGTCGATTGTTTTGTTTGTTTTTTTAACTCTTGGATCTATTTATTATTACTTTATTTCTTTAAATAAAAAGACAAATCAAAATAGAGTTATTTTTTTTCTTTTTATTAATTATCTGGGTGTTTTGATTATTTATTTAACAACCAGAAACCCAGTTTGGAGTTATCATTTTATCGGATTTGAGATTGTTTACCTTTTTCTTTTAGGTTTTTTGATGAAGCAAAATAAAACATTAGAAAAAATTATCTTAATTTGGTCGATTATTCTTTTAATTGGCGCCACAAATTCATTCATAAAAAGTTTTCAGAATAATAAAGCAGCCCCAGAACTAATGACTAAAAAAAATAACGCAGAACAAATTTATCAAGATGCTGGTCGCGACCCATTTGTTTATTTGGCAAAAAACCCAGCCATTTATTCTTATGATTATGACTATATATTTAGGTGGTTGAGTAAAAAATATGGGTATAAACCAAATAATTTTATCAGTGATGAAAAACTTATTTATTTGATTATTCCCTATGATATGAAATTCGATAGAGTGGGATTTATGGAAAATCGCACTCCTGAAGAGAAATATATGACCATTAAAGAATGGTTAAATCCGGATGGTTCAATTATCGTAAAAAGAAGATTGAAAAAATAATAAAATATGCGAATTGTTAAAAACAATGTTTTTTTGTATTTATTAATAATTTTCTTTGCTTTTCTATTTTTCTTCCGTTTAGGCTACAATTCGTTGACAAATTGGGATGAAGCATGGTATGGTTCAATTGCCCGAGAAATCATTCGGACCAATGATTGGATACGTTTGACTTGGAATGGTTATCCCTATTTTGATCATCCGCCGCTTGGATTTTGGTTAATAGCTTTATCTTATAAAATATTTGGTATTTCGGAATTTAGTACAAGGTTTCCATCAGCTTTTCTTGGTTTATTATCGATAATTTTTATCTATAAGATAGGTTTGCAGATATTTAATAAGAAGGCTATTGGTTTTGCGGCTGCCTTAGTTTTAGGGAGCTCTGTTTGGTATCTTATAAGAGTTAGGTCAGGAAATTTAGATTCTACCTTTGTCTTTTTTTATCTTTTAACGATCTATCTTGCTTTAAAATCTTCAAAGAATTTTAAATGGTTCCCACTGGTTGGTTTGAGTGTCGGAGCGTTGATCATGACTAAAACGATAGTCGGTGTTTCCATAATTATTTTAATTGTTTTCTTAAATTACTCTCAACTTTTAAAAATACGGAAAAATTTTATTTATATCATTTTAGCCATTTTATTATTTTCCGTAATAGTTTTCCCCTGGTATATTTTCCATCTTAAATATTATCCTGGTTTTTATCAGCGGCATTTTATTGAAATCGGTATAAGAAGCAAAACATTATCTTCGTATTTTAATCTTTATATAAATAAACCTTTCTATTATCTTCATATGGGAATAAGAAAATGGTATTTTATTTGGTTATTTAGTGTTGCTTATTTAATAGTTCGTTTTAGATTTATAAAGAAACAAGTAATCTTTTTATTTTTATGGAGCATTATTGTTCTTTATCCTTTTTTAACTAGTGAAAAAACCGAACTCTGGCATATGATTCCTGTTTATTTGCCAGTTAGTTTGACTATCGCATATGGTATGTACGATTTTTTGTCGTTATTACCTTATAAGTCCGCTTTTTATGCTATTTTTTTTGCAATAATTTTTTTGATTCAAATGAAAAATTTTTGGCCTGAAATTATTCCGAAATCAAAATATATTTCAGATGAAATTGATATTTCCAGAAAAGCGGCGAAATATAATAAAACCATCGTTTTAGATGATGAATTTTTGCCGGTAGCGGTTTTTTATTCAGGCAGAAATATTATTCAAATAGTTTATTATCCAAATATTAGCAATCATACTCTTGTTGATCTTTATAAGTTAAAATATAAGGATTTAATTGTCATTGCCCGGCAATCAGCGGTTGATAGTTTAACCAATGCTGGTCTGGCTTATAAAGTGCTGGAGAAAAACAACTCCTTTTTAATTCTGACGAAATAAAATGGTTAAAAAAAATAATTCAACGATAATCGATTTATCAGTAATTCTAGTATGCGTTTTTTTCTCTTTGGCAGGGATATTAATCAATCTCAATCGTTTTTGGCAGTATGAATCTGGATATTATGATTTTGGTATTTTTGATCAGGCAATTTGGAAAATTGCCCATTTCCAAGCGCCAATAATTGACCATTTTCTAGTATCGGGAAAGATTAGTCTTGCTGACCATTTTCACCCCAGTCTTTACTTGCTGGCGCCGATTTATTGGTTTACTTCCAGAAGCGAGGCATTATTTATAATTCAAGATATTTTTGTGGGCTTAAGCGGTTTCATCATATATTTAACGGGAATTAAGATATTAAAAAATAAATTATTATCTTTATCAGTTCTCATTACTTATTTTTTATATGTAGGATTGCAGAATGCTATTTTTTCCGACTTCCACGAAGTCACAGCAATGACCTTATTTTTAGCATTAACTTATTGGGCTATAATTAATGGCAATAAAAAATTATTTTTTCTTTTTTTCTTGATTACTTTAGGTTTTAAAGAATCCTTGTTTTTGTTGGGTATTGGTATATCTTTTTTTGCTTTTTGGTTAAGGAGAGAGTGGAAAAAAACATTCATTTTTAGCGGTATATTTTCCCTATTGTATGGGTTAGTAGTTATTAAGATAATAATACCCTTTTTTTCAGGTGGAATTTATTGGTATTCAATTTCACCAATATGGAATATTCGAGAATTGTTCTTAAATTTTTTCTTTCCCATAATAAAAATTAAAACCATTTTTCTAACTTTATTCAGTTTTGGATTTTTACCTTTATTAGTGCCTCAGTCTTGGTTAATTTTTATCTTCAACTTTGGTAGTCGATTTTTAGCTAATGCACCAACCCGCTGGGATTTAGGTTTGCATTATAATGCAGAAATTGCTCCTACTTTAGCGGTTTCCTCATTACTAGCGTTAAATTTCATCCGGCAAAAACTGTCGAAGCGGATTACTTATTTAGTAGCCATAATAATTGTTATCAATAGTTTCATCTTGTATCGATTTGTTTTGCATGGACCATTTATGTTGGCAAGTAACCCAATTTTTTATGAACATACAAAAAAATTTACCTATTTAGATGAATTAACGGCCAAAATTCCCAAGAATGCCTCGGTATTAGCTCAGAATAATCTGGCGGCCAAGTTTCTTCATCAGGAAGTATGGATATTGAGGGAAAATTATCGTCAACATAAAGCCGAATATATTATTATGGATTTAAGACCAGGTCAAAACCCGAACAATTTTTTAGGCATAGAAAATAAAGAAAAACTATTAAAAAATATTTTAAGAGATAAAGATTATCGATTATTTTACCATCAAGGGAATCGATATATTTTTAAAAGAGCAAAATAAAATTATGCTAATAATCGTTTCGTTTTATTTATTGATTCTTGGTGGTCTTTCGTTATATTCCTATGCTCTAATTGATCCCAATATTACTTTTTTCAATCACCCCCTATGGAGTCGGTTTTTGGAATGGGTATTACAGCTCGGGTATTATCAACGTCAACTTTCCTGGCAGATTTATTTAGGCTTAGTAATTCTGCTTTTTATTTTTCAATTCCTGTTTGTTAAAAATTACCAAAAAATTAATACGGTTAAACTTGCGTTTCTTATAGCTGGTTTATTACTTTTGTCTTATCCTTTTTTATCTCATGATTTTTTAAAATACATGTTTGATGCGAGAATCTTGACCTTTTATCACAAAAATCCTTACCTGACTCGGCCGATTGACATTTCTTATGATCCCTGGCTTAGATTTATGCAGTGGGTTCACCAGTCTTATCGGTATGGTTGGACATTCTTAGCGATAATTATTGTTCCTTCAGCTTTGGCCATGGGAAAATTCTTGTTAAGCTTTATTTTTTTCAAAATTACTTTTGCCGCTTTTTATATATTGTCTGTTTTTTGTTTGAGTAAGATGAATAAACGCTGGGCAATTATCTTTGCCACTAATCCTTTGATTATTATTGAAGGATTAGTCAATAGTCATAATGATATCATCGGTGTTTCGCTAGTGATAATCGGGATATATTGGTTGTTTAAAAAGCCGATGATTGGAAGATTGTTTTTATTATTATCAATCGGTATTAAATATCTGACTTTGCCGGTTATTTTTATTTCCAAAAATAAAAAGTCATGGATTAACAAATTAATCTTCATTCTTTTCATTATTTTGCTTTTTTCACTATTTCATCCGGCAATGAGTAGTCTTTTTATGAATGAAATACTAAGTTGGTATTTTATTATTCTTTTAGGTTTTTTGCCTTTTTATGAAGAAATCATTACAAAACTTAATATTTTGTTCTTTGGTTTGCTTATGTCTTATTATCCATTTATCAGATATGGAGAGTGGTTAAGTTGGAACGAGATACAGGTCAGGCATTTAATAATTATCGTTTTTGGATTAGTTAACTTAGTTTTATTTTTAATAATTCCTAAATGGAGAAGATCTGTTTTAAAGTTTGTTAAATAAAGGATTAAAAATATAATTTTTTAAAACAAACAGTTTTGTTTTTATTGGCGCATATTTTAAAGCAAATCTAAGTCGATTTTTTTCTTGATATTTTTGATGTAAAGCAGAACCTGAGCCATCGGTGGATTGGGCGTTTTTATGCCAGATAATAATTGAGGGATCATAATATAATTTTATTCCTTTTTTTTTGGCTCTTTCGCAAAAATCAGCGTCTTCAAAATAAAGAAAATATTTTTCGTCCCAATAACCAACCTTATCAACGATATTTTTATCAAAAGATACAAGGCAACCGGTTATAAAATCGGTTTTAGTCAATTTATCATATTGTTGGTGGTCAATTTGATCGACTCCATGATGCAGGATGTATACATTCTTCCAATCAATAGAACCTCCAGAATACCATATGACTTTTCCAAGATCAGTCGCCTTATATCTTGTTTTATGATATTCAAAACCGGGTGCATAGTAAATTTTACCGCCAATAATTGAACCAGGATGTCTGATTAATGACTGAAGAGTTAATTTAATGAAATTTTCTTGAACATAAGTATCACTATTGATCACAATAAAATGTGTGTATCCTGCTTTTATAGCTTCTTTTATACCGAGATTGATGCCATGTGAATAACCGAGATTTTTTCCGTTGATTACGGTTAAATGCAATATAGCGGTAGTAATCTGTTTTTTTTTATCTGAAAGATCTGAGATAAAAATATGAAAGTTTTTATTTGTCTGCTTTTCCAAACTATTAAATAAATCCTTAAGAACATCGTAATTCTGATATACTACTGTAATAACAGCAATTTTATGAGACATATCTTCGATTATATCAGAAAACATAAGCTCTTACTTTTTTTGATCACTCTTGCTTTTATTTTTCATATGTTAATAATTATGCCAAGCGGCAGTTATTATTGTTATCAAAAAAGATGCGGTATTTATTTTTGGGGAGTAAATGATCATGATGCGGTTTGGCATTTGGCGTTAGCTGCCACTTCTTTTTTAAAATGGCCTTTTATCATGCCGATTTATTCGGGAGTTCATCTTTCCGGTTACAACTATATGATGGATCTTTTTATCTATATTTTAAATTTATTAAACATTCCTATTATTTTTTCATATTTTAAACTTCTTCCTTTAATTTGGTTTTCCATCTTAACGGTGCTGGCAGTCTTGTTTGCAAGAAAAATTAAAGATTCACCCATTTTTATTATGTGGTTTTTATTTTTTGTTTACTTTGGCAGTTCTTTTGGTTATGTTTTTACTTTGTATCATAATAAGTCAATAGCAGGTTCGTCGGGTCTCCTTTCAATGCAGTCAGGTCATATGTTAACAAATATGCAATATGCGCTTTCTTTAGTTTTTTTACTGTTGATTTTCTTGATTCTTAAAGAGAAGTTAGATTTTAAAAAAACAGTACTGTTGGGAATATTGATTTTTGTCAATTTAGGACTTAAATTTTACGCCGGGGTGGTAAGTTTGGTATTGGTCTACCTTTTTTTCTTATTAAAATATTTAGGTAGTAAAAATATCTTTACGTTTTCCAATATCTTGTTTTTATTAAAAAATCTAACAATCGTAACCATTTTTTTTATAGCTTCGTTATTTATTTTTTTTAATCCTTTAAGTGCTGCTAAAACTGGATCAATTTTTATCTTTTCTCCATTTGCTACGATGCATTCTCTTATCGAAGAACCGATCTTTTTTTATCTCAAAGACATGGTCAATGCCCGTTATTATCTTTATGCTCACAGTAGCTTATTGCATAGTCCAAGATTAATGGCTATAGAACTACTATCTTCACTATTGTTTTTGTTTTTTAGTATGGGATTACGAGTCTTAGGAGTGATTTATTTACTGAAAAAAATTATCAGAAAACAGCTGTCTATTTTCGACACAGCCGTTTCCCTGACTGCCATTTTCTGCTATTTATTTTTGGTGTTATTCATTCAAAAAGGACAATGGTGGAATGTTATTCAGTTTTATTACTATTTTCTATTTTTTTTGAATATCTATACCGCCGAATTTTTTTACGAACTGACTAAAGAAAAAAGAAAAAATATATTTAAAGGCATAGTTATTTTTATTGCTATTTTTCTAACTTTACCTGGTAATATTGACCTGATAAAAAATTTTGCCAAATTTCCAGCTGATAGTTATGTGTCAAAGGAAGAGATAAAGGGATTAAATTTTTTAAAAAAAATGCCACTTGGTCCGGTTTTGACGTCGCTTTATGAAAAAAAAGACGGTAAAATCGTTTACCCCCAATCTCTTTATCTGGCGAGCGATAATTCTTATGTACCGGCTTTCTCCTCAAAGCCGGTATATTTAGCCGACCCGATGGTTTTACAGATCACAGGTATTAATTATGAAAAAAGATATCAAAGAATCAAAACCAATGATTGTTCTTTAATTAATGAAGTGAGTTATATCTATCAAATAAAAAACGAAAATAGTCTTTTTTTTAAGACCTGTCTAAAGAAATACAGCAAAAATTTAATAAAAATTTTTGAAAATTCAACAGTAATAATTTTTAATACCAAATAATTGTCAATGGAAAAAGCAAGGTTGCTTATAAAAAAGAATAAAAATCTTGGTTTTTGGATTTTCTTCTTCTTATATATTATTTATATCTACAAAACGGCGTTTAATATAAACTTTTTCATCGATGATTACTTTTTTTTAAAGATTAGCCGGATAAAAAGTATTGCTGAATTTTTAAATTTCTATTTACCATTTCGCAATTATTCTTATAAACCTTTAGCCGGAGAAACTTTCTATTTTGTTATCCATTTATTAAATAATAATGCTTTTTTAGGTCATGTAATAGCCTTTATTACTTATTTTATAGGCTTGGTTTTTCTATATAAAATAATTAAATTATTGAAAGAAAGTGATTTACTCGCCAAGCTGACGGTTTTTCTTTACGGAATAAGCTTTGTGCACGTTTTTCAAATTTATTGGTTTGCTACTTATCAGGAAATCGCTATTTTTGCTTTTTTAGCGATATCTTTTTATGGCTTCTTAAAAAAGAAATATATTTTAAGCATACTATTTTTCATTTTTGCCTCTTTGTCTAAGGAGACAGCTGTATTATTTGCGCCTTTTTTGATTTTATTCGTTTTAATCCTTAATAAACTTAATCTTAAAAAAATAAAAAACCAGATTATTCCGCTTATTACCATTGTTATTTTGGCATTTTTGTTTTGGTTGGCTTACCGCTACAGTTTGAATTTCGTGACCCGCGAAGATAACTATAAAATGGCTTGGGATTTAAGGCTGCTTCTGAACAATGGAATGTGGTATTTTTTCTGGGGAATTGGTTTTCCAAATTTTATGCCGGACTATTTTCGCAGTATTTTTTCAAAACCATTACCTGCTTTCTGGCAGCTTATTAAAAATCCTGAAACCAGTATTTACTTTTATTTATTAATCATATATTTGATGCTGTTAATGATTGGTCTACTGATAATTGTTTTACCTAAGTTTAAAAATGCCAAAAAATACTTATTTCTAATTATTTACAGTTTAATTAATTTCTTTATTTTTCTCGGGCCGATACTTTTTTTTCGGCATAAATGGATGATCAGATTAAGCCTGCCGTTAATTTTTATAGCATTTGCAGAAGCAGTAATAATTTATTTGCTGCTTATAAATAAGAACAAATACATAAAATACCTTGGTTTATTTATATTAGCTCTTTATACTATCTGGAATTTTTTTGGAGTTCGCGTGCATGAAAATACAAGTACATATCTTTTAGAAAATACTATTTTTTATAATACACAAAAATATTTTGCCAAGCATCGCCTGGAAATATTAAAACACGATTATATCTATTTTAAAGATACGACCAACAATCTGCCAAAAGGCTGGAACGGATCGGAGAAATTGAAATTAAGCCTAAGCAACAGTAATTTTTTAGATCATTTTTTTCCTGATGAAAAAATAAAGGTTATCTATCAAAGCGAAACAAAAAAAATACCAGAAAATGCTTATATATTGGAATCCAATATTTTATTAAAGCAATGAAAAAAATTATTGTTCTCTTTGTTACATGGTTTCTGTTACTTAACTTAATTAATAAGCTGTCTTCCCAGGTCTTTTTAGACAATACAAGCTATGAACTGCCAAAAAATATAAAACTCAGTCATCGTTATTGGATTGTGCCATGGCTTAATTTTGATGGAAGAAATTATCTAGAAGTAGTCGTGAATGGTTATCAGTCAAAAGCCCAAAAAAACGATTTAAGAGTATTTTTTCCTTTTTTTCCTTTATTAATCACAATTCTTTCATTAAATAAAATAATTAATCCGATCATAGTCGGTTTAACAATATCTTTAACTTCTTTCTTGTTAAGTCTGTTTATTTTTAACAAATTAATGATTCAAGATAGAATATCTAAAGATAAAAGACTAAAGACGGTTATCTTATTACTTTTATTTCCGGCAAGTTTTTATTTTGCAGCATATTATACGGAAAGTTTATTTTTATTTTTGACCCTATTGGTTTTTTATTTCTTAAACAATAAAAAGTTTCTTTTGGCAAGTATCTATACAGCAATAGCTACTGCGACAAGATTGGTTGGATTGACTTTAATTCCTATTGTATTCTGGGAGGCTTATAGAACCTATAGAAAAACCAAAAAATTTCCTTTATCGATAATTATTACTCCTTTTGGATTTATTTTTTATAGCTTCTATATGCAAATAACGACGGGTAATGCTTTTTCAGTTGTCACCCAACATAAAGAATGGAGTCGTAATATTAATATTTTCGGAGTTTTTATTGCTTTAAAAGAAGGTTTACAAAAAGTTATCTTTAAGTCGTCTTTGTCTCAAAACAATCTGATTATTTATTCAATAGAGACAATTGAATTTATTTTTGCAATTTTTTTAATACTTATATTACTTTTCAGTTTTAAGAAAATTAAATTTAGTTATTGGTTATATCTTCTCTTAAGTAGTATTTTTATATTTTCATCGAACGTACTTATTTCCATTCCTCGGCTTATCATTCCAATGTTCCCGATATTTATATATTTGTCTCAAGTAATTTCCAAGAAGACTTTTTATTTTATTTCTTTTATTTTTTTAGTTCTTTTAGTGTATTTGTCTTCTTTATTTTTAAGAGGATATTGGGTGGCTTAAAACAATTCAGAATTACTCAAGCAGATAATTAATGATCTTTGTTTTTATCGAACTTAGTTTATTACTCAACTTTTTATTGATAAGCCAATGGTTTGTTTCTTTTAGGCCCTGTTTGAAGAATTGCTGTGGTATAAGCGGCAGTGTTTTTTCCTCTAATTCATCAGTATACTTTCTTTTTTCCCAGATATAAAAATAAACTAAAAATGGATAAAACATTTGTAATATCGCCAAAACAAATCCATGCATTCCGTCTTTGTATCCGTCATGAGCAAAGTAACGACTTATAAATTCGGAGACGGTTTTTTTTATTGTCTCGGTTATTGTATAACTTGAGTGATTAGTGATTGAACTTTGCGCTTCGGCTTTGGCGTAACGGACGGTTTTTTGCAAGTATTCATCCAAACTCTCATAATTAAAATGTAGTATTGCCAGTTCCTCCTCAGCCGGGACCAATAAACCTTTTCCAGTAGTTTTGGGTTGTTTATGTATTTCGGTCGACCAAACTACTTTATCTTTCTTAAATACTCTGGTTTGATAGTCCGGCCACCAGCGTGAATGTTCAATCCATTTGCCAAAAATGATATTTTTTCGAGGAAAGGAAAAATAATCATAATTTTTTATTTCTTTTTTAACAGTTTCTTTGACTTTCTCCGGAAAGATTTCATCTGGGTCAAGAAATAAAACCACATCGTTTTTTACATACTGTTTCGCTTTTTCTCGAATAAGTTCAACATAGGGTATCTCTTCCTTAAACTCAATTAATTGATTAATTGAGTTTTTTAGTTTATTTTTTAGCAGTTGGTCAATTCCTATGTCTATTATTATTATTTCCGAAACAAAGTCTTTTATTGAGCTGATTGTTTCAAAAATATGAGGTGGGTTGTCTTTGGCAACAATGACGGCTGAAATATTCATATTTATTAAAAATTACAAATGACAAATGATAAATAACAAATGAATTCTAAATGTCAAATGTTTAAAAATTAAAACATTTATTATTTAACATTCATTTAATATTTGTAATTTGTCATTTATCATTAATCGATAATTTCTCTAATTTCCCTAACTAAATCTATTTTAAATAAAAATCTTAGAATAAGATAGTAGGATGATGAACAGGTTAAAACGAGAGCAATTAACTGATAAAACGGTGATGAAAACAAATCAAAGATAAGAAAAGCCAAAAAGATCATCATAACCGTAGCAATTAGTTGTTTATATATTGAATTGAAAAAACTAAAGTTTACTAAGGTTTTTGCCTTCCAAACGACAAAAATAAAACTACTGGCTAAAACTAATTGGGCAATCGGGAATCCTAAATTACCATAAATCTTCGTTAAAGTCGGAGTTAATATCCATATGGAAATTGTCCAAATAACCATAAAGAAAAAGGAAATCTTAGCTTTCCCCAGGGCGTTAAAAAGATTGATGAAAGGGGTAGAGTATGAAGATAGGATTGAAGATAAACAGAAAATATAGAAAAGTGGTAGGGCCGGTTGCCACTTTGAATATTTTGGGATTATTGTTGTTAGCGGAAACATGATCAAAGCAAAGCCGGTAATCGTTGGCGCCAGAATAGTTGTTTGATAATTAAGTATTTTTTCAATAAGCCGGGCAACCTTTTCTTTATCATGTTGCAGACGGGAGAGTACCGGAAATAATACCCGACCAATGTTGTCAATAATTATTCTGATTGGCGCCTCGGCCCATTTTTTCGCCCAACCGATATAACCAACCGCCTCAAAGCCTAATATTTTTCCTAGATAAAGAATAATCAAATCATCTTTAAATATGGCTAAAAAAGAACTCATCTGAAAAGGAAGTCCAAAAGAAAGAAGCGACCTTAAACTTTTTATTGAAATGCCGATTTTCGGTTGCCAAAAAGATAATGAGTAAATTACTATCAGGCCAACAACTGCCCTTAATATTACGGCAAAGGTAAAACTTTGAAGATTAAAGCCTAAAAGAGCAAAAACAATAACGGAAATATAAAAAACCGTATTTTCAACAATCTGTGTTAGGACGATTTTTTGAAACTGGATTTTTCTTTCAAGATATATAGAAGGAATAGTTTTTAAAGAGGAAATAAAAAATGAAATTAACAACGCCAGGTAAAGATACTGACCTTGAGAAGGTAAATTGTAAAACTTCATAATAAATCCAGAGGCAAAAAAACCTAGGGTGATTAACGATAATATAAGAATTTGTTGGACAGTAAAGGTTGTTTTAACATCATCGTCAGTGATTTCTTTTTTTTGGATTAATGAAGCAGCCAGACCAATGTCGGAAAAATAGTTTAAAAATGAGATAAGAGCTAAAAGAGTAATATAAATGCCAAAAATTTTTGGGCTAAGAAGAATAGTTAATATTAAATTTGCCGCCAGTCCGAGAATGGCCGAATAACCGCTTTGAAAAAATAGACTGAATGCGCTTAAAACGGTTTTTTTCTTTAACTTACTATTTTTTTCCATGTTGATTTGTTATTTATAATAACAATTGTCAAAACTATAGCAAATAGGGAGATTAAATCACCTATCATCTCAACTAAAGTTTGTCGATAAGAAATATTAATAATCGACGGTTGATTAATATTAATAATCGGCCGTCCGAGCAAGTCAAATTTATTAGGTTGATATGTTTTTCCGTTAATTGATATATTCCAGAAAGGAAAGTAATGAATGTTAATTTTTACGACACCTGGACGGACATTGATTTCTTTCTCAAAAGGATTATTTTTTATGAGTTGATAGTCAAGTTCAGAGGTTTGGATTGGCAGTAGGTAATTAAAATCAACTCCGTTTTTCCAAGCTAGAAAATTGGCGGTTTTCGGTAAGTATTCGGCTATTTTATAAGCGGCTTGTTTTTCAATATATTCTTGAGACAAATATTTATATTTATAATCGTTTTTTGCCATGGAATTTCTATAAAAATACTTTGAATTAAATAAGATTATTGTTATCAAGCAAATTAAGGCAATGGTATTTTTTCCGGGAATATGAATTTTATTGAAAAAATAAGCCCCAAAACAAGCTAATCCTAATAGACTAAAAGATATGAACCGCCAGGGGAATTGGATGATCGAGTCCAACGGAGCAAAAAAATCCCATAAAAAACGAGATTGATAAACAGTTAGAAAAAGAGAAAAAATTGTCAATATGGCTAAGAACAGTAAAATCGGAAAATATTTTTCTTTATGTTTTTTAGTTGAATTAAAAACGAAAAAAGACAGTCCTATTAAGAAAAAAATAATTTGTAGTTTGCCAAGCATAAAAGACATGCCGTCGTTGCATCCGGGAATTGATCCACCAAATCCCCATAATGACTGCCAAAGTTGCGATGGACAAAGGAAATGGTCTTTGAAATTTGTTAATGTTGCAAATTGTTTGGCATAGGTTAGCGGAGATTCAATGATCATCGGAACAAGAAAATAACTGCTCAATAACAACCCAATCATTATAGAAATTAAATTTACTTTTTTATTTTTTAAAATTAGGACGAATAAGATTGAAACAGGAAGAAACAGTATTGATAAGAGATTATGAGTAGTATAAATAGCTGATAGGGTAATAACAGAAAAGAAAAAGGCTTTGGGATTGGGTTTGATTGAGTTTTTGTATAACAAATATAAAGTTAACGGAAAAAGAGTCAAGAACCAGGTTTCGCCTAAATTTCCCCTAACAAAAACCTCAATGGCAAAATATAAACAACTGGCATATGAAGCTGCCCCAAAAAGAGATGAAAAATAATCAAAGAAACACCTTAAAAACAAGTAAGAAAAAACAAAGGCAAGAACGATACTTAGTAAAAAGGAGAGTTTTAAAGAGTTTACTATATCAAAACCGAGAAGATTTATCCCGCTGGTTATCCAGTAGGAAAATGGGGCATAAAAGTTAAAAACGGGATAACCCATTTTATAAGAAAAATCAGGAGCCAGACGAGGCGGAATTTTAAGATTTACTAAATTTAGGGTGAATTGCTGGACTCTGGCTACTTGAGTTTCATCATGAAACTCAAGCATGCTTTTTGAAAAAGGATTTAAACTTTTACCAAAACTAAAGGTAAGTAGAATAAGACAGATGATAAATACCCAGGTTTTAATTTTCATATTTAAGAAAAAATAAGAGGGGATTTATATAGTTTTAATCGACCCAATAAGAAAACTACACTCCAATAAACACAGCCTAATCCGTAGACGATGCTTCGGGAGATGTTAAGTGAGGAAGCCTCGGGGAAGTATTTACATGGACAGCTGATTTCTCCAATCCGGTAAGAATGAGCAAGAATCTGCAACAACATCTGGTTATCAAATATAAAGTTATTAGAATTTTTTTCAAAATCAATTTTTTTCAAAATTTCTGATTTGAAAGCTCGAAGCCCTGTATGATACTCGGATACTTTCGCGCCGGTACAGATATTTTCAAAAAAAGTTAATAATCTGTTTGAAAAATATTTATAAAAAGGCATTCCGCCTTTCATAGCATTACCATCAATGATTCTGGAACCCAAGATACAGTCGTAGTTACCGCTATTAATCATCTCAACCATGGCCGGTATCAGTTTTGGGTCATATTGATAGTCTGGGTGAATCATAACAATAATATCGGCTCCCATCTTTAAAGCGTTTAAATAACAGGTTTTTTGGTTGCCGCCATAGCCCAGATTTTTTTTATGTTCAACTGTTTTAATATTAAGTTTTTTGGCTACTCTAGTTGTATGGTCGGTGCTGTAATCATCAACTAATAAAACATTGGCTCGGTATTTTTCGGGAATGTCGTAATAAGTTTTCTCAAGAGTCTGTTCGGCGTTATATGCTGGTAAAACAATAACAACCTTTTGTTTATTCATAAGATTTGAAGAATCAATCTCTTTGTAATAATAACATATCAAAGCGACTGTTAATTTTCCACTTTTTTATGATTTTTTTTGGGTTAAACATACCAATTTCATAAGCTGGATTATAAAGATATTTATCTCCTTCGGCGACAACAAATAAATAGGAATTATGATAATAATCTTCATAAGCGATTCGGTAATAGTCTCTTCTCATAAAATATTTAGTGACAATTGCCGGCGTGTCATAGTAAGCAAGATTGGCAATATTAAAATTATTTTTAAGCTTTGTAGAACGGATAATTTCATAAATCTTTTTTTCGGCCAAATAGTTCCAAGGATCAGCCGGCGCCCAGAAAGCATGGTTTGGCTTAGGCAGATAAACGATAAAAGAGTAAGCAGCCAAAATAATAGCAAAAACAGTTATTAATCGATGAGAAATATTTTTTATTTTTCTAGCAAGAATTCCAAATATCAAAATCAAAAGCATAAAGGAAATACTAATATAGTAATGGGGCATGGTAATTCCTCCTGGCCGGTCAACTTGACTCCAGTTTTGAGCAAAAAGGATCATCATGCGGATATTGTAAAAATCATGTTTTAATTCAAAAATGATTAAAGGTGAAAAGCCAACAATAAGACCAAAAACAAAAAACAAAATATTAAACACACTCTCTTTTTTAAACAAAAAATAATAAAGAAAGACACAGAAAATAATAAGAATAAATTGATAATGAAATTGAAGTAATAATCCTAACCAAAAAGCAACAAGAAAAAATACGAATCTTGATTTTTTTTCCTTATATAAACCCATTAGATAAATTAAAATTGGCAAAAGAGAGAGTAAAAAAGTCGAGTTCCAAATAAACCGGGAATAATTAATATAAAAAGGTAAAAACGAATAAAAAATAACCATAAGCCAAGCTGCTTTTTCATTAATTAGTTTTTTAACGCCAAAATAAAGAGGAACAATCATAAGAGAAGCAAAGATCATAAAAAAATAGGATGAAGACACAGGATCCCAATGTCCCAACAACATGAAAACAAGCATCATATAATAAATAGCTGGACCCTGGAAGACAAAATGACCCTGAAAATTGGCGGAAATTTGCGGTCCGATCAATGTCAATTTTTTTTCCCGAAACATTTTTAAGACTTCGATAGCGAAACTAGCTTGGTCTCCGGACCAATTAAGATAGTAAATATAATTTATTGATCGAAGAACGATAAAAAGAATAATGACTCCACCCAATAAAAGCAAAGTTTTTTTATTTTTCATAATTTGCTTTTTTCTATTTGATCAGTTTAAATAAGTAAATTACTGATTGATTATTGGGTTTATCATACTTGGCGATAAGTTTTAGAGGCCAGCTTGCAGGAGGCATTTCTTTTCCATGCGAGATGACGACATAGACAAGGCTTTTTTTAAGCTCGCTTTGGTTATCCAGTAAATTTTTTTCAGTTAATGGCCAATAACCTTTGATAAAGATTCGATCATCTTTGTTCAAAAAGACATTCAAAACATCTCCACTCATACCAAAGCTCCCTTCAGCTAATATGACCACGGGTTTTTCTTTTGATTTTTCTCGGGCAAACTCCATTATTTCCCGGATTCCCCATCCGGCTGTCCACCCTTCAAGGTACTGACCGCGATCAACCGGAGGAAAGGGAATGCTTTTTATATCAAATAAAATTGTATAGTCAAAAACTATAAATGAAACTATTAAAAGCAAACAGACAACGCTCTTTTGCCAAATGGCTTTTAAATACTCAATTAAATAGGCAGTGGTGATTAAAAACAAACTGGCAAAAAACATGAGGTAGCGCGGGTAAAGAATTCGAGTAAAAAAACAGACTCCTACGTAAAGAAGGATTATCCATAAACTGATAAAAGCAAAAAGATTTTTATTTTTCCTCCATAAGAAAAACCAGCCAAAAAGGCCGGTTAGAGCTAGAAAAAAACCCATTTCCCAAGAAACGTAAAGAGGCAAAGTTGTTAAATTATGCCAAAACACCATAAAAGGATTATTAATGAATTCAGAAAATGAAAGAAGAAAAACTTTATTTTTTTCAGCAACAAAGTGTAGAAAAGGAGAAAGCCGTTGAATATTATAAATAAAAAAGGCAATCGCAATAACAATTAGATAAAGGAAATAAAAATTAACAGCTTTTTTTAATATTTTTTTTGAGATGTTGTCTTTTGATAAAAAGAGAACCGGTCCTAAAGCTGCCAAACCGATAAAAACTTGAGCCGAAGATTTAGTCAATAAGGAAATTCCGGCGATCATCCCGAAAATCAAGGCAATGTCCAGTCTAATGTTTTTTGCAAGGATTATTGAAAAAAATAAGATCCATACAAAACCGGCGTTGACGCCGGAATCAGATAAAGCTAACCGATCGTAAAAAAGAAAATAAGGAGTGAGAATATAAAGCAACGAGCCAATGTAGGCTGTTTTTTTATTGAAAATATAAAACAATAAACAAAATATTCCACTTAAAGCTATAAAACCGGTTGAAACTGCGAAAAGCCGCCCAGCTAGTAAGGCATTTTCAGGAAATAATTTTAATAAAGGAATAGTTCCCCATGTTTGAAGCGGTTGTTTTCCATCTGTTAATGAAATAAATCTCCATGAAGCGTCGTGCCAAGCGGTTTTTGCCCATTGGATGTATATACCT
>Ga0265296_1001349_pt1 | contig 28646 bp, 31 predicted proteins | sample MunlanPumphouse1_FD_189073 | JGI IMG/M metagenome (GOLD analysis project Ga0265296, IMG submission 189073) | Groundwater microbial communities from a municipal landfill in Southern Ontario, Canada - Pumphouse #1 | ecosystem: Environmental > Aquatic > Deep subsurface > Groundwater | place... | reverse complement strand
GACGTTGTGGCGCAGCTCGTACAGCAGCGTCTCGAACAGGTTGAAGGCCTCGGTCTTGTACTCGTTCAGCGGATCGCGCTGGCCATAGCCGCGCAGGCCGATGACGCCGCGCAGGTGGTCCAGATGGACCAGATGCTCGCGCCACTGCATGTCGATCATCTGCAGCAGGAACTGCTTCTCCAGACCGCGCGTCTGGTCGGCGCCGATCTGCTCCATCCGTTCGGCGGCCCGGGCGTCGGCGGCGGCCACGACCCGTTCCTCGATCTCCTCGTTCGACACGCCTTCCTCGGCGGCCCAGTCGTGCAGCGGCAGCTCCAGACCCAGGGTCGAGCGGATCTTCTCGTCCAGCCCGTCGATGTCCCACTGCTCGGCATAGGCCTTGGGCGGCATATGTTTTTCGATCAGGTCCGAGATCACGTCATGGCGGAACTCGCCGACCAGTTCGGACAGATCGGTCGAGTCCATGAACTCCTGGCGCTGCTCGAACACGGCCTTGCGCTGGTCGTTCACGACGTCGTCGTACTTCAGCAGATTCTTGCGGATATCGTAGTTGCGGGTCTCGACGCGCTTCTGGGCGGTCTCGACGGCGCGGTTCAGCCACGGATGCGAGATGGCCTCGCCCTCGGCGACGCCGAAGCTGCGCATGATGGCGTCCAGACGGTCGCCGGCGAAGATGCGCAGCAGGTCGTCCTCGCAGGACAGGAAGAATTTCGACGTGCCGGGGTCGCCCTGACGGCCGGTCCGGCCGCGCAGCTGGTTGTCGATGCGGCGGCTTTCGTGACGCTCGGTGCCGAGCACGAACAGGCCGCCGGCGGCCAGCGACTTCTGCTTCTGCACGGCGATGTCGGCCTTCAGACGGGCCTCTTCCGCGGCCTCCATCTCCGGCGTGATCTCGACCGCCATGTTGCGGTTTTCCTGGCGCCACTTCTGCAGCCGCATTTCCAGGTTGCCGCCCAGCTGGATGTCGGTGCCGCGGCCGGCCATGTTGGTGGCGATGGTGACCACGCCCGGCAGGCCGGCGTCGGCGACGATATAGGCTTCCTGCTCGTGCTGGCGGGCGTTCAGCACGCTGTGCGGAATGCCCTTGCCGCGCTTGACCTCGATGTCGAAGTCCTCGTCCTTCAGGGCGGCGTAGGCCTTCTTGGCCTCACGGCGGACCTTCTCGTCCTCGCTGACGACCATCTCCATCAGCCGGGCGTGCTGCGGTTTGAGGGTCTTGAGCGTGACCTCGTACTCATGGGTCTTGAGCAGTTCGGACAGGGTCTCGGACTTTTCGATCGAGACGGTGCCGACCAGGATGGGCTGGCCCTTGACGTGGCATTCGGCGATCAGGCCGGCGATGGCCAGGTTCTTCTCGGCCTCGGTGCGGAAGATCTCGTCATCGTGGTCGATGCGTTTGACGGGCCGGTTGGTCGGCACCTCGAGGACATCCATCTTGTAGATGTCGAGGAATTCCTGCGCCTCGGTCGCGGCCGTGCCGGTCATGCCGGACAGCTTTTCGTAGAGGCGGAAATAGTTCTGGATCGTGACCGAGGCCAGGGTCTGGTTCTCGGGCATGATCTTCACGCCCTCCTTGGCCTCAATGGCCTGGTGCAGGCCTTCGGACAGCCGGCGCCCGGTCATCATCCGGCCCGTGAACTCATCGATCAGCATGACCTCGCCGGCCTTGATGATGTAGTCCTTGTCCTTTTGATACAGGGTGTTGGCGCGCAGGGCCTGGTTGATGTGGTGGACCAGGGTGATGTTGGCGGCATCGTACAGACCGGTGGTGTCGGGCGCGAACAGCTCGCGCTCCTCCATGATCTGTTCGATCTTCTCCGAGCCCTCCTCGGTCAGCAGCGCCTGACGCTGCTTCTCGTCGAGGTCGAAGGTGGTCTTGTCCTCGATCAGTTCCTTGATGATGCCGTCGACGATCAGATACAGGTCCGAGCGGTCCTCGGTCGGGCCCGAGATGATCAGCGGCGTGCGCGCCTCGTCGATCAGGATGGAGTCGACCTCGTCGACGATGGCGAAATGGTGCGGCCGCTGCACCATTTCCTTGCGGTCATAGACCAGGTTGTCGCGCAGATAGTCGAAGCCGAATTCGTTGTTGGTGCCGTAGGTGATGTCGGCCGCATAGGCCGCCTGACGCTGGCCCGACGACAGGCCGTTGACGATGACGCCCACTTCCATGCCGAGGAAGCGGTAGACGCGTCCCATCCATTCGGCGTCGCGCCGCGCCAGATAGTCGTTGACGGTGATGACGTGCACGCCCTTGCCGGACAGGGCGTTCAGATACACCGCCGCCACGGCGACCAGGGTCTTGCCCTCGCCGGTGCGCATCTCGGCGATGCCGCCGTCGTGCAGGATCATGCCGCCGGCCAGCTGAACGTCGTACTGGCGCTGGCCGAGGACCCGCTTGGACGCCTCGCGGGCGACCGCGAAGGCCTCGTTCATGATCTTGTCGAGGGTCTCCCCCGCCGCCAGCCGGTCGCGGAAGGCGTCGGTCATCATCCGCAGCTCGTCATCCGACAGGGCGGCGAACTTGTCCTCCAGCGCATTGATCTTCTGGACCCGCCCCATGAAGTCCTTGACCTTGCGGTCATTGGAGGAGCCGAAAAACTTCTTGGCGATGCCGAGCATGGATGATCCGAAGGCGGGCGAGCGACAGGGGCTCTGGTACTGGAAGGTCTCGAAGGAGCGGCGACGACTTCGCCCGGAGGTCTCCGGCGTCGTCGGCCCGGCGCCCTGCTACACAGGCGCGCGCGAGGGCCGCGCGAACGTTCGAAAACCCCTCGACTTGGGCGCAGGCGGGACTTAAGCACCGACCTTATCCCTGTCAACGCGAGGGCCTTTCCCGCCCCGTGACGGAGCGCGCCCCCGATGAGGCTTTCCACCCCCTTCGCACCCCTCCTGATCGCCGCCTGCATGGCGCTGTCGCTCGGCGTGGCGGCCTGTGGCCGGGGCGCCGGATCCGACCGTCCGCCCGAGCCCGGCGACCGCGCCGTGGCCAGGGTCCAGGACCAGACCATCTGGGCCTCCGACGTCAAGCGCGAGGCGGTGGCGCAAGGCCTGGTGGGCGAGGGCGAGCCGCTGGACGTCACCTCGGACCTGTTCCGCCGCGTGCTGGACGAGGTCATCGACCAGAAACTGCTGGCCGCCGAGGCCGACCGTCGCGGTCTGGACAACTCCGCCCTGGCCCAGCGCCGGCTGGAGGCGACCCGCGAGCGCATCCTCGGCGACATGCTGGTCGAGACGGTCGTCAACGGCACCATCGACGACAAGTCGATCGAGACCATCTACCAGGAACAGGTCCGGCTGGCGCAGACCTCCGAGGAGGTCCGCGTGCGCCTGATCCTGTCGCGCACCCGGCCCGAGGCCGACGCCGTCATCGGCATTCTGGCCCAGGGCGCGGCCTTCGAGGCCGTGGCCGCCGAAAGCTCGATCGACGACGCCACCCGCTATTCGGGCGGCGATCTGGGCTACCGGACGCTGGACGTGATGCCCGAGGCCTACGCCAACGCCCTGCGCGACAAGCCGGCCGGCTCGACCGTCGGCCCGTTCCAGACCGAGGGCGGCTGGGCCGTGCTGCGGGTCGAGGACCGTCGCCGCGAAACGCCGCCGACCCTGGAGCAGGCCCGGCCGCAGATCGTGCGCTACCTGACCTATGAGGGCGTGCGCCAGCTGCTGGAGCAGCTGCGCGGCAAGGCGAAGGTGGACATTCTGCTGGAAGGCGACGCCGCCGGATCCCAGGAACCGGCCTCGGCGCCCCGGTCGGCCGCCACCCCGGCCCCGGCCCCGGCCCCCGCGCCCGCCGCCGCTCCCGTCGCGGCGAAAAAGTCGTGAGCCGTCCGCCCGAGGGCCGCGCCTCGACCGGCCAGAAGTTCGAACAGGCGCTGGAAAAGGCGCTGGACCCTCTGGCCACGGCTCTGAAACGCGCCACCACGCCGACGCCGAAACCGGCGGTCCCCGCCGCGCCGGGCAAGCCCGGTCTCGAAATCTCGCCCCTGGCCGTGCCCTTCCCGACCATTCCCCCCATCGGCGGGGTGCAGATCGCCACGGCCCGCGCCGGCTTTTACAAACATGAGCGCGACGACCTCGTCGTCTTCCACTTCGCCCGCGGCACCACCTGCGCGGGGGTCTTCACCCGACACAAGATCGGCTCGGCGCCGGTCGACTGGTGCAAGCGGCAGCTGGACGGGACCGGGGGCGGCGCCGACGTCCGCGGCCTGGTCGTCAACGCCGGCTGCGCCAACGCCTTCACCGGCAAGGCCGGGGCGGACGCCGCCCGGCGCACCGCCTCCGAAGTGGCCAAACGCTTCGGCTGCCGCCAGCGCGACGTCATGCTGGCCTCGACCGGGGTGATCGGGGTGGTGCTGGACGACCGCAAGATCACCGCCCGCCTGAACGACATCGAGACCGCCCTCGACGGCGACATGCACCCGACCGAGCAATGGGCGCGGGCGGGTCTGGGCATCATGACCACCGACACCTTCCCCAAGGGGGCCTACGCCGAGTGCAGGATCGAGGGCCACACGGTCCGCATCGCCGGCATCGCCAAGGGCTCGGGCATGATCGCCCCCGACATGGCCACCATGCTGGGCTTCATCGTCACCGACGCGGCCATCGCCCCGTCGGTGCTGCGCGCCCTGCTGGGCCTGCACGTCCGCACCACCTTCAACAGCGTCACGGTCGACGGCGACACCTCGACCAATGACACCTGCCTGGTGTTCGCCACGGGCGCCAGCGGGGCGCCGCGCATCGGCCGCGTCGGCGACCGTCGGCTGAAGGATTTCTCGGCCGCCCTCGACAAGGTCATGCTGGACCTCGCCCACCAGCTGGTCCGCGACGGCGAGGGCGCGACCAAATTCGTCCGCGTCACGGTGGAGGGCGCGGCCTCGCCCGCCTCGGCCCGCAAGCTGGCCAAGTCGATCGCCGACAGCCCGCTGGTCAAGACCGCCCTCGCCGGCGAGGACGCCAACTGGGGCCGGGTCGTCATGGCCGTCGGCAAGACAGAGGAGCCGGTCGACCGCGACCGCCTGGCCATCCGTTTCGGCCCCCATGTCGCCGCCGTCGACGGCGCCCCGTCCCCGACCTACGACGAGGCGAAAATGAGCGCCTATATGAAGAACGCCGAGATCGACATCACCGTCGACGTCGGCTCCGGCCGCGCCTCCGCCACCGTCTGGACCTGCGACCTGACCAAGCGCTACGTCGAGATCAACGGCGATTATCGCAGCTGATCGTGGTAGGATGCAGGGTATGAGCGGCACGACTTCGACACCCCCTGACGCCTTTCTGGATGATCGGGCGTTTGATGACCTCGCGGCGGGAAAGCTGTCACCTGCGGCGCTTGATCAGTTGCGGGCCAAGGTGCAGGCGGCGTTGAATGATCCGGACGACGGCGTCAGCCACGACGCGCTCTGGGATCGGCTGGAACAACGGATGAAGCGTGCCGTCGCCCGCGCCGCTTGATCTGATCTATCGGCGTGACGCCCAACGGGATCTCGACAACCTCTTCGACTACATCGCCGCGGACCGGCCAGTCGCCGCCGAACGATTCCTGCTTGAGATAAAGCGCGCTTGCGAAGGTCTGAGGTGGTTTCCGTTCATCGGCGTTCAGGCCGACCCGCAGGATGATCGGGTCCGGGTGCTGACCATCCGCCGCCGGGCGGCCATTCAATTCGCCGTCCTTGGAGAAACCGTGCACATCCTCGGCGTATCCTACAGGGGGCGAGACCTCTCGCATCTGATCGCCGAACGCCGCCCATGACCCTCCCCACCGTCCTCGTCGTCGCCGTGGCCCTGATCGACGCCGACGGCCGCGTGCTGATCGCCCAGAGGCCCGAGGGCAAGCAGCTGGCGGGCCTGTGGGAATTCCCCGGCGGCAAGGTCGAGCCCGGCGAACGGCCCGAGGCGGCGCTGATCCGCGAGCTGAAGGAAGAACTGGGCATCGACGTCAACGAGGCCTGCCTGGCCCCGTTCGTATTCACCAGCCACGCTTACGAATCCTTTCACCTGTTGATGCCACTGTGGCTATGCCGACGCTGGTCGGGCGTGGTTCAGAACCGCGAGCATGCGGCGCTGAAATGGGTGAGGCCGAACCAGCTGTCGGACTGGCCCATGCCGCCGGCCGACGAACCCCTGGTCGCCTGGTTGCGCGACCTGCTCTAGCCGCCGGAAGGAGGGGGCCGATGCTGCGACGCTTCCTGGCCCGCTTCAGCCGCGACGAGAGCGGAGCCACGGCCATCGAATACGGCATGATCCTGGCCCTGGTGTTCCTCGTCATCCTCGGCGCCCTGCAGGCCTTCGGGGCGACGGGCAGCGGCGTCTTCAACACCGCCATGGACAGGCTGCGGGCGGCGATGGGCGGTTAATCCTCCCCCGTCTGCTCCCGAACCCCCAGCGCATCCGCCAGCCGCATCTTCGCCGAGCCGCGCGGCAGCGGCTTCTGCTGGCTCTCATGCGGGGCCCAGCCGGCCAGATGGACGATCTCGAAGGTCGCGGGAATGCGGCCGTCCGCCTCGCCGAACCGCCCGGCGTACAGCGCCGCCGCCCGCCCCGTGATGGCGCGCGTCAGCGGCCGCAGGGGCCCGGCCAGGACATTGGTCTCGCCCATGGCCCGCAGGTCGCGGATCAGGGCGAACAGATCGGGGTAGCGCACCGTCACCCGGTCCACATCGGCCACCGGCAGGGCGAAGCCGGCCCGCTGCAGCAGGGCCGCGCCGTCGAAGCCGTCGGCGAAGGGCGACACCCGCGCCTGTGCGCCGCCGCGCGCTTCCAGTTCGGCCTCGGTCAGCACGGCGCGCAGCTCCTTCAGCGTGCCCGCGCCCAGCAATGTGCCCAGAAACAGCCCGTCCGGCTTCAGCGCCCGGCGGATCTGGGCCAGGGCGCCGGGCAGGTCGTTGGCCCAGTGCAGGCTCATCAGGGAGACGATCAGGTCCTGCGACTGGTCGGGAACGCCCAGCGCCGCCATGCCCGGGCCGGCCCGGGCGGCGCGGTCGCCCGCGTTGGCGACAGGCCCCACGCGCGCCTCGGCCGCGCTGCCCTTCAGGGCCCGGGCGAAGGCGCCGGGATGAGCCGAGAGGTCCAGCACGTCCGGCCACGTCCGCAACAGGGCCTCCAGACTGCCCACGGCGTTGTCGGCGGCGCGGGCGTGCAGGAAGTCGGCGCGCGCGATCGTCCGTTCACTGCGCGCAAGCCTTGCCGTGCGGCGTGGAACGTCGAAGATGCGGGGGGGACCGGAGGAGGGGCTCATGACCCGGCAGGATGGGGGCTGGCGCGACCGATTGAAAGCGGGCGGCCTGCAGATCACGCGCGGCGCGCGGTCGCTGGGGCGCGGCCTGACCGATCTGCTGCTGCCGCCGCTGGCCTGGGACAGCCCCGAGGCCGCCGCCTCGGCCGGCCTGACGCCCGACGCCTGGAGCCGCGTGGTGTTTCTGGAGGACCCGGTCTGCGACGGCTGCGGCGCCGGGTTCGCGATGGACGGCGGGGCCTTCGCCGCGCCGCGCTGCGCCGCCTGCGTGGCCCGGCCCTACGCCTTCGACCGGGCCCGGGCCGCCTGCGTCTATGACGCCGCCTCGCGCGGTCTGATCCTGAAGTTCAAACACGGCGACCATCAGCCGTTCGCGCCCCTGTTCGCCCGCTGGGTCAGCCGCTCGGCGGCGCCCCTGCTGGCCGAGGCCGACGCCGTCGCCCCCGTGCCGCTGCACCGGCTGCGCCTGTTGTCGCGGCGCTTCAACCAGGCCGCCGAGATCGCCCGGCCCCTGGCCCGCCACGCCGGTCTCGACTATCTGCCCGACACCCTGGTCCGCCAGACCCACACCACCAGCCAGGGCGGCAAGTCCGCGCGCGGTCGCCGTCTCAACGTCGGCAAGGCCTTCACGGTCTCCGCCGAGGGTCGTCGCCGCATCAAGGGCCGCCGCATCCTTCTGGTCGACGATGTGTTGACCACAGGCGCCACCGCCGAGGCCTGCGCCCGCGCCCTGCTTGAGGCCGGGGCGCGCGCCGTCGACCTCGCGGTCGTCGCCCGGGTGCGAACCGCCCGTGAACTGCCTACATAGTACGGACGGATTTTCAGGAGACTCATTTGGCCGACGTCGTCATCTACACCAAGCCCGGTTGCGGCTACTGCCACGCCGCCAAGGCCCTGCTGGACCAGAAGGGGGCCGACTACACCGAGATCGTCGCCTCCAGCGACCCGGCGAAGAAGCAGGAGATGATCCAGCGGTCCAACGGACGGATGACCTTCCCGCAGATTTTCATCGACGGAAACCATGTCGGCGGCTCCGATGACCTGCATGCGCTTGACCGGAAAGGCGCGCTGGACGCATTGCTGGAGGCCTGATGGCCCCGCTTCCGATCGCCCTGATCCAGACCCGCACCCCCGCCTCGCCGGCGGCGGCCTTCGCCCATGTCGAGCCGCTGATCCGCGAGGCGGCGGCGGGCGGGGCGAAGCTGATCCTGACCCCGGAAGCGACCAATTTCATGATCCGGGACAAGGACCGGCGCGCCGCCGCCCTGACCACCCAGGATCGGGACGAGGCGGTCGCGGCCCTGCGCGAACTCGCCCGGGAACTGGGCGTCTGGCTGCTGATCGGCTCGGCCATCGTCCGCTCGGGCCATGCGGACGACGACCGGGCCGCCAACCGGTCGCTGCTGATCGACGACCGCGGCGAGGTCGTCTCGACCTATGACAAGCTGCACGTCTTCGACGTCGACCTGCCGACGGGCGAACGCTGGCGCGAGAGCGCCACGGTCCGGCCGGGTGAAGACGCCGTCGTCGCCGACACGCCCTGGGGCCGGCTGGGCCTGACCATCTGCTACGACATCCGCTTCCCGCACCTGTACCGGGCGCTGGCGAAGGCCGGGGCGGTGATGATCGCCGTGCCCGCCGCCTTCACCGCGCCCACCGGCGAGGCGCATTGGGAGACGATGTTGCGGGCCCGCGCCATCGAGACGGGCTGCTGGATCCTGGCCCCCGCCCAGGCCGGGACGCACGAGGATGGCCGCCGCACCTGGGGCCGCTCGACCGTCGTCGCGCCGTGGGGCGAGGTGGTGGCGAAACTGGATCATGACGCGCCGGGGGTGCTGTTCGCGACGCTGGACTTCGACGCGGTCGACCGCGCCCGCGCCGCCATCCCCCAGTTGACCCACGACCGGGCGTTCCGGGGGCCGCAATGATCCGCTACGCCCTCCAGTGCGAGCATGACCACGGCTTCGAGGCCTGGTTCAGCGCCTCGGCCGATTATGACGACCAGGTCGCTCGCGGGCTGGTCGAATGCCCGCACTGCGGCTCGCGCGCCGTGTCAAAACAGATCATGTCGCCCGCCGTCGCCGGCACGAAAAAGGCCGTCTTCCAGGCCGACGCGGCCCGTCTGCAGACCCTGATGATGCAGGCCGCCCGCGAGGTGCGCGACCACGTCGAGCAGAATTTCGACTATGTCGGCGACGCCTTCGCCCGCGATGCCCGCGACATCCACGAGGGCCGTTCGGAGAAGCGCGAGATCTACGGCGAGGCCACGCCCGCCGAGGTGAGGAAGCTGAAGGACGACGGCGTCCCCTGCGCGGCCCTGCCGCCGCCGCCGCCCGATCCGGCCAAGGCGCACTGAGCCGTGGACGGGGGGGATCGCTATCGGGAGTTCGATCCGCCCGCTTCCTTGCGGCCCTTCGTGCGCACGATCTGGACCTATGCCGCGCCCGCGCCCGAGCCGACGGTGCAGCGCATCGCGCCGGACGGCTGCCCCGAACTGATCCTCGACATCGGCTCGCCCTATGAGGAGCAGGGCGAGGACGGCGTCTTCCGCCTCCAGCCCCGGGCCCTGTTCGCGGGTCAGATGACCCGGCCGCTGGCCCTGCGTCCGGTCGGCCCGGTCGAACTGGTCGCCGTGCGCTTCGAGCCGGACGGCGCCCGCGACTGGCTGGGCCAGACCGCGGCCGGGGCCACCGACCGCCGTCTGGACATGACGGCGCGCCTCGCCGGCGTAACGGCCCCGGCGGGCGACCCGGCCGCACAGGTCGAGATCATGGTGCGAATTCTGGACGACCACCGGCGCCGCAACGACTGGTCGCTGGACCCGTCGGTGCGCGCCGAAATCGAGGCCGCCGAAGCCGACCGGCCCTCGCCTGCCCGCTCACCCGGCGAGCAGCGCGCCCTTCAGCGCCGCTTCCACGACCGCGTCGGGGCCCCGCCGCGCATGCTGCGCTCGATCCTGCGTTTCCGCCGCGTCTTCGATCACGCCCAGGGTCCCGACGCCCTGGGATGGCTCGAGGCGGGGCTTGAGGCGGGGTATTTCGATCAGCCGCAGCTGGCTCGCGACTTCCGCCGCTTCCTCGGCTGCACCGCCACAGAATGGGCCCGCGACCAGGTCGGACTGGCGCGCAGCCTGGCGTCGCAATCCTACAAGCCCGGGCCGCTGTCGCCGCACTAGGATCCGGCCGTCGCAGCCAACCCGGAGGGGATTTCCATGCTGACCGCCCTGCTCGCCGCCGCCCTGATCCAGACCGCGCCCCCGGCCGCGCCGGACGTTTCGTGGATGGCCGGCTACTGGCTGGACTGTTCCGACGGCCGCGAGGCCTCGGAGACCTGGAGCGATCCGCGCGCCGGCCTCAGCGTCGGCCACGCCGTCACCGTCGAGAACGGCCGCGCCTCCTTCGAGGTCTCGCACATCGGACCGACGCCGGGCGGTTTCGCCTATGTCGCCCAGCCCGGCGGCGTCCCGCCCACCGCCTTCGTCATCAGCGAGAGCGGGCCGCGGCGGGCGGTGTTCGCCAACGCGGAAAACGACTTTCCGACGCGGGTCATCTATGAACGCGACGGCGACGCCCTCAAGGCCCGGATCGAGGGCGAGATCGGCGGCCAGGCGCGGAGCATGGAATGGAATTTCAAGGCGGCCCCGCTGAACACCCGCTGCCCCCGCTGAGTCCGGACGGGTTGAGCTGGCGTGCGATGACGGCGGCCGATCTGGACGCCGTCGCCGACATCGCCGCGATCGGCTTCCCCGATCATTTCGAGGGCCGGGACTGTTTCGAGAACCGGCTGGCGCTGAACCCGGACAGTTGTTTCGTCCTTGCGGACGGGGACGGGCCGCCGCGCGGCTATCTGGTCGCCTATCCATGGCGGGCGGATGCGGCGCCGGCGCTGAACACGCTGATCGAGTCCATCCCGGGGGACGCCTCGGTGATGTATCTGCACGACCTCGCCCTGCACCCCGACGTCCGGGGCGGCGGCTGGTCGCGTGAGATCGTCGAGCGTCTGGCCGCTCAGGCGCGCGCCGCCGGCTGGCCGGCTCTGGCCCTGGTGGCGGTCAACGACGCCGCGCCCTTCTGGGAAAGGCGCGGCTTCGCGGTCGTCGACAGCCCGGCCATGACGGCCCAACTGGCCAGCTACGGGCCGGACGCCCGCTACATGACGCGGGACCTCAAGCCCTAGCTGCGGGTCCAGCCCTTGGCGGCCATGCAATCGCGGAACGCGTCGCCGTACTGGCGCTGACGGCTCGAGGCGCGGCATTCGTCGCGGGCGGCGTCGAACGGCTGGGCGTTCTCGCCGTGCCAGGCCGCGTCGTCGTCGGTGGCGTCGATCACCGTGACGCAGGCAGAGGTCATCAGGGCGGCGGTCAGGGCGGACAGGATCAGAAGGCGTTTCATCGCGGGGCTCCGTTTCGGGGATGAGCCCTCATCTCACCGCGACGCTTCGCCTGTCCCGTTACATCCCCGAAAGGTGGATGAATTCGCGGTAAGGCGGCCGGTCAGTCGACGACGATTTCGACCATGCCGATCGCGACGATTTCAGCCAGATCGACCACGGCCGTTGCGCAACATCCTGCAGATTCCGCGCCGCCGACCTTCACAATCCGTCAGTCCCGGGTCGCGATCATCATGTAGTTGATCGCCGCGTCGGTGGTTTCGCTCCACCGATCCGCCAACGGATCATAGGCCAGGCCATAGGGTCCGGTCACCGCCACCGGCTCGGCCGACAGCATCAGCCGGATTTCGTCGGGCTTGAGGAACTGGTTCCAGTCGTGCGTCCCCGCCGGCACCCAGCGCAGCACATACTCCGCCGCGATCTTGCCCAGGGCCAGCGACTTCAGCGTCCGGTTCAGGGTGGCCACCACCATCATCCCGCCCGGCTTCACCAGCCGCGAGCAGGCGCGGACGAAGGCCTCGGGATCGGCGACGTGCTCGATCACCTCCATGGTCAGGACCACGTCGAACGGTCCGGCCCCCTCGGCCTCCAGCTGTTCGACCGTCGCGGCGCGATAGCCGATATCCAGGCCCTGCTGCTCCGCATGCGCGCGCGCCGTGCCGATGTTCTCGGCCGAGGCGTCGATCGCGGTGACCTCGAACCCCATCCGCCGCATCGGCTCGGCGATCAGCCCGCCGCCGCAACCGACGTCCAGCAGGGTCAGGCCCGCGAACGGCGCCCGCGTCTTCACATCGCGCCCGAACCGCTCCGCCGCCCGGTCGCGGACGAAGGCCAGCCGCGCCGGATTGAATTTGTGCAGCGGCGCGAACGGCCCGCGCGCGTCCCACCATTCCGCCGCCTGGGCCGAAAAGCGCGCCACGTCGGCGGGGTCGATCGAGGGACCGTGGGCTGAGTCAGTCATGGACGCGGGGTGTCAGCGAATGAGGCGGACGTCAACGCCGATGTCCAGTCGGGCCCACGGCCTGTCGCCGGTCAGGATCGGCAGCCCTTCACGTAGAGCCAGGGCCAGGCAAGCCCGATCCCCCAGCGACAGCCCCAGCCTCGCCGTGCCGGTCCACAGGCGTCCGGCGCGATCAGCGAGGTCCGTATCGTGATCAATGACCTTACAACCAAGGTAGTGGGCGCGCATGGGATCGTACCCGCCACGTACCAGCCTCGTCACGACCTCGGTCAGGTTGACACTGTTCAGCAAGGCCGACGCCAGGAAGGGCGCCACCGCGTCGCCGCCCGGCTCGTTCAGCAAAAAAGCGACGACCGCCGATGTATCGATGACGTACTCAGTCATCGAATTCGCGCATCGCCTCCAGGCGGCGTTCGGCGATGAACTCGTCGGTCGCGCTCTCGAGGCTGCCGCCCGAGCGGGCGGCCTCGGAGGCATCGGCAAGGTCCATCAGAACAATGCTGCCGTCGAACTTTCGCCCGACGAAAGTCGCGCCGGTCGGGATGCGCCATTCGCGGGGCAGCTGAATCCTGCCCGATCGATCCACGCTCAGCCGAGCGGGGAGGGGAATTTCGGCGTCATATCGAGTGGCGGGTTCGGCCATGCCGCCGACGACGGCCGGCGCAGGGCGGGCCGAATTCTCCCCTTCGGTCGCCCCCTGCGCGACCAGGACGTTCCGCACGAACTGGTATTTGATGCCGAGGTGGCTTGCGATCGCTGACCGGGAAAAGCCCATCGCCGCATATCGGCGAATCTTCGCCGACTTGTTTGTCCCAAGGTCCGACACATCGACCTGTGACATGGCCTGGTCCGCCATTTTTGAAGGCGAGTCGACTACGGCGGCCTGCGGAGCTGACGCGATTTGCCCTTCCGCCGCGCGCCTTGACCGGGCTTCATCCGCCACCAGAACTTGCCGAACCTGCTGGTAACTTCGGTCCACCATCCGGGCGATGTCGGCGCGCGAGTGCCCGGCGGCGGCAAGGGTCCGTATGCGGTCGGCGAGCGTTGATCGTTTGTTTTCGGACATGAACAATAGTTACTCCATCACTCACCTTCGTTCAAGCGCCCGTTGTGATGCCCTCGCCGCCTCGCTAGAAGCCGGTTCACCCCCTCTTTCACGGAGCCTCCTCCCGACATGACGCGGCCCGCCACGACGCGACTGGTGATGAAGTTCGGCGGCACCTCCATGGGCGACCTGGAACGCATCCGCCGCGCCGCCCGCATCGTCGCCGCCGAGGCCGCGGCGGGCAAACAGGTCGCCGTCGTCGTCTCCGCCATGGCCGGCAAGACCAATGAGCTGGTGGCCTGGACCGACGGCGCGGGCCGTCCCGCCCCCGGAATTGAAATGTCCGACGACGAGTACGACGTCGTCGTCGCCTCGGGCGAACAGGTCACGGCCGGCCTGCTGGCCCTGACCCTGCGCAACATGGGCCTCAACGCCCGCACCTGGATGGGCTGGCAGATCCCCATCCTGACCGACGACGCCCACGGCCGCGCCCGCATCGACGAGGTGCCCGGCGACGTCCTCGGCGCCGCCATGGACAAGGGCGAGATCGCCGTCGTCCCCGGCTTCCAGGGCGTCAGCCGCTCGGGCCGCATCACCACCCTGGGCCGGGGCGGCTCGGACACCTCGGCCGTGGCCGTGGCCGCGGCGCTGAACTGCCCGTGCGACATCTACACCGACGTCGACGGCGTCTACACCACCGACCCCCGCATCGAGAGTCGCGCCCGCCGCCTCGAGAAGATCTCCTATGAGGAGATGCTGGAAATGGCCTCGCTGGGGGCCAAGGTGCTGCAGACGCGGTCGGTCGAGCTGGCCATGGCCAAACGGGTGCCGCTGCGCGTGCTATCCAGCTTCATTGAACCCGACGAGAACGGCGCCCTGCCCGCAAACGCCGGCACCCTGATCTGCGACGAGGAGGAAATCGTGGAAAAACGCATCGTGTCCGGCGTCACCATGAGCCGCGACGAAGCCCGCATCACCCTGCTGGGCCTGTCCGACCGGGTCGAGGCGCCCGCCGACGTCTTCACCCGCCTGGCCGAGGCCAACGTCAACGTCGACATGATCGTCCAGAGCCAGGCGCGCAGCGAGGGGGCGGTCAACCTGACCTTCACCACGGGCCGCAGGGACGCCGCCCGCGCCGCCGAACTGATGCGCGCCGCCCAGGCCGAGATCGGCTTCGAGGAGCTGCGCGTCGACGAGGACGTGGCCAAGGTCTCGGTCGTGGGCGTCGGCATGCGCAGCCACGCGGGCGTGGCCCAGACCATGTTCCGGGCCCTGGCCGACAAGGGGGTGAAGTTCCAGGCCATCTCGACGTCCGAGATCAAGATCAGCGTGCTGATCGATGCGGCCTATGCGGAACTGGCGGTTCGTGCGCTTCATTCGGCATACGGACTGGAAGCAGTCTAGAAATGAAGCTTGGCGGTTCCCATCTGGGGCGCTGAGAGTCTGGAGGGGCCATGCCGGTGGGCGGATTGACGACGAGGGGGCCGCGCAACCTCCTTCGCCAGATCCGCGAGGCCATGGCCGGAGCGGCTCCGGCGCAGGAGCGGCTGGACATGGTCGTGCGCACCATCGCCCAGTCGATGGTCGCCGAGGTCTGCTCCATCTATCTGCGCCGCGCCTCGGGCGAGCTGGAGCTGTTCGCCACCCAGGGCCTGAACCCGGCGGCCGTCCACACCACCCGCCTGCGTCCCGGCGAGGGCCTGGTCGGCGAGGTGGCCCGCAGCGCGGCCCCCATCAGCCTGTCGGACGCCCCGTCCCACCCCCATTTCGCCTACCGCCCGGAAACCGGCGAAGACCCGTATCACGCCTTCCTCGGCGCCCCCCTGCTGCGCGGCGGCCGGGCCATCGGCGTGCTGGTCGTCCAGAACCGCTCCGAGCGGCGCTATGACGACGAGGAAGTCGAGGACATCCAGACCATCGCCATGGTTCTGGCCGAGACCGTGGCCTCGGGCGAACTGCTGGCCCAGGACGAGCTGCGCGACATCGAGGTGGCGCCGCACCGGCCCGAACGCCTCAAGGGCCAGCGCTTCGCCGAGGGCCTGGCCTATGGCCACGTCATCCTGCACGAGGCGCCGGTGCCGCCGGAAAACCTGCTGGCCGAGAACCAGCAGGTCGAGGAAATCCGCCTGCGCGAAGGTCTGATCGCGCTGAAGGCCAATATCGACTCCATCCTCGACGGCGGCGGTCAGGGCAAGCTGGCCGGCCAGTCGTTCGAAGTGCTGGAAACCTACCGCATGTTCGCCGACGACCGGGGCTGGAACCGGTCGCTGGAGGAGGCCGTGCGCACCGGCCTGACGGCCGAGGCCGCCGTCGACCGCGTCCGCAACGAGCACCGCGCCCGCTTCGCCCAGGCCCGCGACCCCTATATCAAGGAGCGGCTGCACGACTTCGAGGACCTGGCCAACCGGCTGCTGCGGGTCCTGGCCGGAGACAAGCCGGGCGAGCGCGCGCTGCCCGACGACGCCATTCTGGTGGCCCGCAACCTCGGCCCGGCCGATCTGCTGGAATATCCGCGTCACAAGCTGAGGGGGCTGCTGCTTGAGGAGGGCTCGGCCGCCAGCCACGCCGCCATCGTCGCCCGCGCCCTGCAGATCCCCTGCGTCGGCCGCATCATGGGCCTGCGCGACCGCCTGTCCGAGGGTGACCTCGTCATCGTCGACGGCGAGAGCGGCGAGACCTATCTGCGCCCCCGGCCCGACATGCTGGCCGCCGTCCAGTCGCGCATGCTGGTCCGCAGCGAGCGCCAGGCCGAGTTCACCAAGCTGCGCGACGTGCCCGCCGTCACCCGCGACGGGACCCGCATCACCCTGCTGACCAACGCCGGCCTGGCGGTGGACCTGGAGAACCTGGACGCCACGGGGGCCGAGGGGATCGGCCTGTTCCGCACCGAATTCCAGTTCATGGTGTCGGAGGAACTGCCCCGGCTGAACAGCCAGACGGCGCTCTACAGCCTGGTGCTGGATGCCGCCGGCGACCGGCCGGTCACCTTCCGCACGCTCGACATCGGCGGGGACAAGGTCCTGCCCTATCTGGAGACCGAGCGGGAAGAGAACCCCGCCCTCGGCCGCCGCGCCATCCGCCTGGGGCTCGACCGGCCCGGCCTGCTGCGGTTGCAGTTGCGGGCCCTGCTGGCCGCCGCCGCCGGCCGCGAGCTGCGCGTCATGTTCCCGATGATCGCCACGGTCGACGAGTTCCGCGCCGCCCGCGAACTGGTCGATGTCGAATGCGCCTGGGCCAGACGCCGGGGCCGGGCCCTGCCCGCCCTTCTGCGCGTCGGCGCCATGATCGAATGCCCCAGCCTGCTGTGGCACCTGGACGCCCTGCTGCCGCTGACGGACTTCGTCTCGGTCGGCTCCAACGACCTGTTCCAGTATATGTTCGCCGCCGACCGGACCAACCCGCTGGTGTCCGAACGCTACGACCCGCTGTCGCCGCCGGCGCTGCGCGCCCTGGCCGAGATCCAGAAGAAATGCGCCGACACCGGCACGCCCGTCTCGGTGTGCGGCGAGCTGGCCGGCAAGCCGCTCGAGGCCTTCGCCCTGCTGACCCTGGGCTACACCCGGCTGTCGGCCCCCGCCGGCGGCGTCGGGCCGGTCAAGCGGATGATCCTGTCCGCCGACCTCACCGCCGCGCGGCGGAGCATGGCCAATCTGCTCGGCTCCTCGGCCGGATCGATCCGCGGCGAGCTGGAATCCCTGGCCCGGAAGTTGAACGTCACGATCTGATCGTCCCGCGCCGAAATTGGCCGGTACGCCTAACAAATCGTTGATCGGTCAGCTCAAATGAGTTATCCACAAGCCGGAACCGGGTGGTCTGCGGGGGCAGGCCCGAACTGTCATCCCGATATGGTACAGGCCCCGAGTTCGAGTACGGCGCCGCATGGGGACACCCCGTGCGCGCCGAGCGTGGGGTCAAGGTCTATGGCGCTGGATACGGGGAAGGGGTCCGACACGTTCCGGACCGATCCCGAATGGAAGGACGTCGTTCCGTCCATTACGGACGCGCCGACGCTTGGCGACGGCCTGCGCCTGGCCCGCGAGCAGTCGGGCCGGTCCCTGGCCGAGCTGTCCGCCGTGACCCGCGTGCCCGCCCGCTATCTGACCGGGCTGGAACAGAACGACTTCTCGATCCTGCCCAACCGCGTCTTCTCGATCGGCTATGTCCGCGCCTACGCCGACGCCCTGGGCCTGGACGAACAGCTGGCGGTCGAGCGGTTCAAGCGCGAGACCCCCGACCCCTCGGTGCCGCTGCAGGCGCCGGTCGGCGTCGCCTTCGAGGAGGTCCGCCGCTATTCTCCCCGTCTGATCGCCGCCGGCCTGGCCCTCATCGTCGCCGTCGTCGGCTGGAACGTCTTCCAGCGCGTCAGCCTGATGCGCGCGCCGCAGCCGTCGGACATCGCCACCGTGCCGGAAAGCTGGACCCTGGGCGCCGTCCCGGGCCAGGACGTCCTGCGGCTGTCCGCCCCGCAACCCGCCCCGCCGGACCAGACCATTCCCGCCCTCTACATCACCCCGGGCCTCGAAGCCGAGCTGACGGGCGTGGATCCGGCCTCGCCCGCGGGCCTCGCCGCGGCCGCCTCGTCCGCCTCGCCGGTGCAACGGGCCTTCAACCCCCGCGGGGCCATCTACGGCGCCTCGGCCGGCGCCTCCCAGGTGGTGATCCAGGCCCGCAAGGCCGCCAGCCTCGTGGTCCGCATGGCCGACGGCCGGGTCCTGTTCGCCCGCCAGCTGGCCCCCGGCGACGCCTGGCGCGCCCCGGTCGGCGTCGCCGCCACCGTCGACGTCTCGGACCCGACGGCCTTCGACGTCTATCTGAACGGCGAACACGGGGGCGGGCTGGAAGCCGCCCTGACGCCGCTGGGCCAGCTGAACGTCCGCGCCCAGGCCCTGGCCCGTCAGGCCGCCGCCGAGGTCGCGGCCCGGACCCAGGCCGCCCAGGCCGAGGCCCAGGTCCGCGCCGCCGTGGTCCAGTCCTCCATGACGTCCACGGCCGGACGCTGATTGCGACAGCGCCGGTCGTGGCCTTGCCGCAATCGAACGCCTATGTTGGCCCGTCATGAGCGCTGACCATTCGCATATCCGTCCCTGGCGCCACATCGAGCGCCGCAAGAGCCGCCAGATCATGGTCGGCGCCGTGCCCGTGGGCGGCGACGCGCCGATCAGCGTCCAGTCCATGACCAATACGCCGACCTCGGACGCGGCGGCGACCATCGACCAGATCCGCCAGCTGGAAGAGGCCGGAGCGGACATCGTCCGCGTCTCCTGTCCCGACGAGGAGTCGACCGCCGCCTTCCGCCAGATCGCGCGCGAGGCCCGCGTCCCGCTCGTCGCCGACATCCATTTCCACTACAAACGCGGCATCGAGGCCGCCCGGGCGGGCGCCGCCTGCCTGCGCATCAATCCCGGCAACATCGGCTCGCCCGACCGCGTCCGCGAGGTCATCCAGGCCGCCAAGGACCACGGCTGCTCGATGCGGATCGGCGTCAACGCCGGCTCGCTGGAGCGCGAACTGCTCGAGAAATACGGCGAGCCCTGCCCCGAGGCCATGGTCGAGTCTGCGCTCAACCACGCCCGCATCCTGCAGGACCACGACTTCCACGAATTCAAGATTTCGGTGAAGGCGTCCGATCCCTTCCTGACCGTCGCCGCCTATCAGCAGCTGGCCGAGGCCATCGACTGCCCGCTGCACCTCGGCGTCACCGAGGCGGGTCCGCTGCGCTCGGGCACGATCAAGTCGGCCATCGGCATGGGCAATATGCTGTGGGCCGGCATCGGCGACACCATCCGCGTCTCCCTGGCCGCGGATCCGGTGGAGGAGATCAAGGTCGGCTTCGACATCCTCAAATCGCTGGGCCTGCGTCACCGCGGCGTCAACATCATCGCCTGCCCGTCGTGCGCGCGGCAGGGCTTCAACGTCATCGAGACCGTCGGCCTGCTGGAAGAGAAGCTGGCCCATGTGACCACGCCGATGTCGCTGTCGATCATCGGCTGCGTCGTCAACGGCCCGGGCGAAGCTCTGTACACGGACGTTGGCTTCACCGGCGGCGGCAAGGGCGCCGGCATGGTCTATCTGAACGGCAAGATGGCCTACAAACAGGCCAATGAGGGCATGATCGACGAGATCGTTCACCTGGTCGAACAGAAGGCCGCCGAACTGGACGCGGCGCGGGCGGTTGAAGCCGCGCCGCTGGTCGCCGCGGAGTAGCAACCGGTTGCGGGGCCGCCCCCGAGGGCGCATTCTTGGCCGATGCCCGCCCTGTCCCCCATCGAATCCGAGTTCGCCTCGACCGAAGAGGCCGAGGCCCACGACGCGTGGTTCCGCGCAAAGGTGCGCGAGGCGCTCGACGATCCTCGTCCGGGCATTCCGCATGATCAGGTCATGGCCGAAATGCAGGCCATCATCGACGGCAAGGCCAAGCCTCAAGCCTGATGCCGCCGGTCATCTGGAGCCGCCGAGCCCGTCATGACCTCGGGATCATTCTCGACTTCGTCCGCCGCCGCAGCCCCTCCGGCGCCGCCCGGATCAACGCTCTGATCCGGACCAGCGTCGAGATGCTGCCCGCCTACCCGCATCTGCACCGCGAAGGTCGAGAGCCAGGCACGCGCGAGGCTGTGGTCCATCCGAATTACATCTATGTCTATGCTGTGCGCGAAGACGCGATCCACGTTCTGAGGGTCCTTCATTCGCGCCAGAAATACCCCTGACCGGAGCCGCCATGATCATCCGCCGAACCTTCGCCAGCCTCGCGCTCGCCCTGTCCCTGGCCTTGTCGCCGACGACGCCCGCCTTGGCCCAGGCCGCCCTGACCCCGACGACCGCGTCGGCCCCCAATCCCTTCGTCGCCGCCGCGAGCCATGTCGAACTCTCCGCGCCTGACGGGCGCAAGATCGACGTCAGCGTCTGGCCGGCCGCCGACGAGCGGGGCGTGGTGATCTTCAGCCACGGCTTCAACGGCAGCCCCGCCGCCTACACCCGCATCCTGTCGCACTGGGTCGATGAGGGCTTCACCGTCGTGGCCCCGCTGCACGTCGACTCCCTGCGTCACCCCGACCACGCCGCCTATGACGGACAGGCCGCCTTCGCCACGCGGATCGCCGACCTCGCCGTCACGCGCGGCTTCATCAAGGCGACCCGGGCGGGCAAGCCGCTGATCGCCGCCGGCCACTCCTTCGGCTCGCTGATGTCCTTCATCGGGGGCGGCGCCGTCACCGTCGCAGGCCCGCTGGGCGACCCCGACATCAAGGCCATCGTCGCCTTCTCCTCCGCCGGAGACCTCCAGGGCGTGATCCTGCCGGATACCTATGCCGCCTTGCGCGCGCCGGCCCTGATGATCACCGGCGACGCCGACCTCGTGCCTCGCTACGTCACCGACTGGCACGCGCACCGCAGCCCGTTCGACCGCAGCCCGCCCGGCGACAAGATGCTTCTGGTCTTCGCCGGCGCCGACCACAGTCTGGTGCGCAACGCCGAGGCGGCCGACTTCGACCTGATCGAGCGGGCCACGACCGATTTCATGAAGGCCCACGGCCTCGGCGACGCCGCCGCCCGCGCGCGCCTGGACGCCCTGTCGGCCACGGACGGCGTTTCTCTGGAAAGGCGCTGAGCCATGAAACTCTACATCACCACCCCGTCTCCCTTCGCCCGCAAATGCCGGATCGTGGCGCGCGAGAAGGGACTGGCGGACCGCATCGAGGAGATCGTGGTCGATCCCTACGCCAATGCGCCGGAACTGCTGGCCTCCAACCCGATCGTCCAGGTCCCGACCCTGATCGCGGAGGACGGCCTGCCGCTCAGCGACAGCCCGGTGATCTGCGAATATCTCGACGCCATCGGCTCGGGCCCGCGCCTGCTGCCGGCCGAGGGGCCGGAACGCCTGCGCGTCCGTCGACTGGAAACCCACGCCGACGCCGCCCTGGAGATGGGCGTCAAGCTGGTGCTGGAGCTGCGCCGCCCCGAGAGCGAACGCTCGCCGTCATGGATCGCCCGCTGGACGGAGAACATGACCCGCGCGCTCGACGCCCTCGAGGCCGCCCGCCCCGACGCCGCCCGGCTGGACATGGGCGTCATCACGGCCGGCGTCGCCGTGGCCTGGATCGGCTTCCGCCATCCCGGCTTCGACTGGCGCTCCGGACGTCCGCATCTGGTCGCCCTGCATGAGGCGATCGAGGCCCGGCCCAGCTTTGCGGACACCCGGCCTGGTTGAGTCCTGCCGTCCCGGCCGGGCGATTGACGTCCGGGATCGATGGCGCCAAACAGGCCGCAGGTCCGCCGGGGGGCGGACTGGTATCCTTTGAGGGACTTCCATGATTTCCAACCGTTCCGTGCGCTTCGGCGTGCGCGCGCTCACGCTCGTCGGCGTGGCGCTGTCGCTGCCGGCCTGCGCCACCATCACGCGGGGCTCCAGCCAGGAGTTCACCGTCCAGAGCGAGCCGCCCGGCGCCCGCGTCTCGACCTCCAACGGCTTCCAGTGCGACGCGACGCCCTGCACCTTCCGCATGCCCCGCAAGGACGAGTTCCGCGCCACGGTGTCGATGGACGGCTATGCGACCCAGACGCATGACATCAAGAGCGGCATCTCGGGCGGCGGCGCGGCGGGTCTCGCCGGCAACGTCATCTTCGGCGGCATCGTCGGCGGCGTGGTCGACGCCTCGTCGGGCGCCCTGAACGACCTGACGCCGAACCCGCTGGTCGTCACCCTGCGCACCCCCGCCGAACAGGCGCGCTGGGACGCCGAACAGGCCGAGGCGTCGCGTCAGGCCGCCGCCGCAGCAGCCGCTTCGGGCCGGCCGAACTAGGTCTTCGCTCACGCGATGACACGGGCGGGACCGGCTCGGGCCGGTCCCGCCCTTTTCGTGTCAGGCGACCACCCCCGCCAGCTGCAACCCCTGAAACCCGGCCAGCAGCAGCAAGGTCGCGCCGACCGCATAGGTCATCAGCTTGCGCGGCACGCGCTTGGCGATCAGCCCCGCGAACGGGGCCGCCACCAGACCGCCGACGATCAAACCTCCGACAGCGGAGGCGTGGTGCTCCAGCGCCCCGGCGTCGGCCCAGTGACCCGTCATCAGGGCCCAAACGAAGGTGGCGCTGATCGCCACGGTCACAAAGAACTCGGCCGTATTGACCGTGCCGATGGCCCGGCGCGGCTCCTGCCCCGCCCCGACCAGGGTCGAGGACACCGTCGGGCCCCAGCCGCCCCCGCCGGCGGCGTCCAGGAAGCCGCCGATCAGCCCGAGGGGCCATGTGACCCACGACGGAATGTGGCGGATCAGGATGTCATGTCCGGCCCGCCACAGGATGTAGAGCCCCATCAGCCCCAGATAGGCGACGATGAAGGGCTTGATGACGTCGCCGTCGAGACCCGTCAGCACATAGGCCCCGACGCAGCCGCCGATCACGCCCGCGACGGCCAGGGGCAGCAGCAGCCGCCAGTCGACATTGCGGTGCGCCACATGACTGCCGGCCGAGGCGGCGGTGGTGAAGACCTCGGCGCCGTGCACGCTGGCCGAGGCCATGGCCGGGGGCACGCCGAAGGCCAGCAGCACCGAGGACGAGATCACCCCATAGGCCATGCCCAGGGCGCCATCGACCGACTGCGCCAGCACCCCGACGACGAAGAACAGCAGAAAGGTTTCCATTCAGCCCGATCGAACAGCCACGTCTCTTTCCGCAAAGCCTGGCGGCGCCTTTGGTTGCGGCCTCAGGCCGCCACGGCCCCGCTGGCCACGGTTCGGGCGATAGCATCCAGCACGTCCCGGCCGCCATAGGGTTTCAGCACCAGGGCCGTGGCCAGCCGGGCGTGCCGGGCGGCCGCCTCGACATTGCCGGTCAGGAAGATGACCGGGACGCCCCAGGTCTGCGTCAGGGTTCTGGCCAGATCGACGCCGTCGCCGTCGCCGGCGAGGTTGATGTCCAGCAGGGCCAGATCGATCGCATGCAGCCCCGCCGCCGTTCCCGCCGCCGCCGCGTCCGAAAACGGGCCGACCACGCCGTGTCCCGCCGCGGCCAGCATTTCGGTGAGATCCGCGGCCATGCCGGGATCGTCCTCGACGACCATCAGCGTCAGGGACCGGTGCGTCGGAAGCTCGCCCTGCGGCTCGTCGGCCGGACTCCCATGCCGCGTCAGCACCGCGCGCAGGTCGCGCCAGACCTCCACCGGCGCCCGCGATCCGTCGAGATCGAAGATGTGGGCCATCCCCGCCAGTTCCCTCAGCGCGTCGGGACCGGGATCGACCGGGGGATCGGCCAGCAGGCCGTCATATTTCGCCCGCAGGCGTTCCAGCTCGGCGCCGTCTCCGATCGTCGCGTTCAGCGTTCCGTCAAACATGGAGCCCTCCGATGTCGTGACGGTCGACCTAGGCGCCCCGCCCCGCCCGCGTAAGCCGGACTGACGGTCTTGTGAGGCAGGGTCACGATCACGCCATCCCGTCGGCCCCGGCTTCCTCGACAGCCGGGGATGCACTGGGCTATGCGTCCGGCCCGTTCGGATTTCAGGACTTTTCCCCCTTGCGACTGCCCCAGGCCCGGCTCGATCAGGTGCTCGACCGCTTCCACCAGGTGGAGGCGCGCATGGGCGCGGCCAGCGACGGTCAGGAGATCGTGCGGCTGTCCAAGGAACACGCCGAGATGAAGCCGGTGGCCGACGCGGTCATGGCCCTGGCGAAGACCCGCGCCGAGATGGCCGACCTCGAGGCCATGGCCGCGGATCCGGAAATGGCCGACATGGCCGCCGAGGAGCTGCAGGTCCTCAAGGAGACCCTGCCGGACATGGAGCGCGACGTCGCCCTGCTGCTGGCCCCGCGCGACGCCGACGAGAACGCCTCGGCGGTGCTGGAAGTGCGCGCCGGCACCGGCGGCGACGAGGCGGCCCTGTTCGCCGGGGACCTGTTCCGCATGTATTCCCGCTACGCCGCCAACCGCGGCTGGAAGGTCGAGCTCGACTCGGCCACCGAGGGCGACGCCGGCGGCTACAAGGAGATCATCGCCACCGTCACCGGCGACGGCGTCTTCGGCCGGCTGAAGTTCGAAAGCGGCGTCCACCGCGTCCAGCGCGTGCCCTCGACCGAGGCGCAAGGGCGCATCCACACCTCGGCCGCCACCGTCGCCGTCCTGCCCGAGGTCGAGGACGTCGAGATCGACATCCAGGACAAGGACATCCGCATCGACACCTTCCGCGCCTCGGGCTCGGGCGGGCAGCACGTCAACAAGACCGATTCCGCCGTGCGCATCACCCACTTCCCCTCGGGGATCGTGGTGACCTCGTCCGAGAAGTCGCAGCATGTGAACCGCGACAAGGCGATGAAGAACCTGCGCGTCCGCCTCTACGACATGCAGCGCCAGATGAAGGACAACGCCCGCTCCGACGCCCGCAAGTCGCAGGTCGGCTCGGGCGACCGCTCCGAGCGCATCCGCACCTACAACTTCCCGCAAGGCCGGGTGACCGACCACCGCATCGGCCTGACCCTGCACAGCCTGCCGCAGATCCTCGAGGGCGACATCGACCCCCTGCTGAACGCCCTGATCGCCGAGGACCAGGCGGCGAGGTTGGCCGATCTGGAAGCCGAGTTCGGGTAAGCGCGCAAAACCTCTCCCTCCCCTTTATGGGGAGGGATGTCGACGCGGAGCGGCGACAGGGTGGGGTATGCCTGGAATGCCCCACCCGGTCGCTGCGCGACCACCCTCCCCACTTCGGGGGAGGGAGAACCCACGCCTCACTGCGCCCGGATCTTCCGCTTCAGCAGCCGGTCCGACAACGCCTCGGCGTGTTTCAGCGTAAACGCCAGCGCCGCCGGCGAGCCGCGTTTCGGCCCCACCGTATCGGCCACCACCGCGCCCCGGTCGCCGATCGCGCGATCGTGGCCGGTGGTCGTGTCCATCGCCGTCTGGTGTTCGATCTCGGCGTTCAGCTCGGCCCCCATCAGGATGATCTGCACGCTCAGCCAGGTCCACAGCAGGAAGCCCATCATGGCCGCCAGCGGGCCGTAGGACGCCGTCCGCACGAAGGTCTGCAGGTACCAGCTGAAGATCAGCGACAGGATCAGGCTCAGCAGGGCGGCGAAGATCGCGCCCGGGGTCAGCCAGCGCCAGCGCGCCTTCTGCCGGCACGGCCCCATGCGGTAGATCAGCGTCAGGGCCGCGCCATAGACGAGCAGCAGGACGGGCCAGCGGAACGGCGCCAGATAGCTCCATTCGGCCGCCCAACCGAACACCCCCAGCACCAGCGGCACGCCCACGATCAGGGCCGCGGTCAGCAGGATCGAGGCCAGCCCGCCGACCGTGAACGCCATGCACATCAGATTGTAGCGCACGATGTTGCGCTTCTCGATCTCGTGATAGGCGACGTTCAGCCCGTAGAAGAGCACCTTGATGGCCCCGTTCGCGGTCCACAGCGACAGCGCCAGGGTCCAGATCAGGGTGAAGGTCAGCTGGGTGTTCGAGTTCGCCGCCAGCCGGTTCATTTCGTCGGCCAGGAACAGCGCCACCCCCGACGGCATCACCGAATAGACGAAGGATATGCGCGAGGCGGCGTCCGCCGGATCGGCGAACAGGCCGTAGATGGTCACGAAAGCCGCCAGTGTCGGGAACAGCGACAACATGATGAAGAAGGTCACGCCGCCGGAGACAAAGCCCACCCGGTCGCCGAAATAGGACGCGCCGACCCGCCAGAAGATGTCGACCCAGCCCTTGTGCGGAATATGCTCCGGCCGCTGGGCCAGCCGGCCGCGTCCCGGCTCCTTCGCCTCGAAATCCTCGGGCGTCGGCGCGCGCGGCGGCAGGGGCTCGGGCCGTTCCTTGCGCAGTTCCAGCCCGAATTTGTGTCCGCGCGAATAGACCAGATGCGCAGCCCCGGCGCCGGCGGCCAGACCGCCCATGATCGCGCCGATCATGCCCCAGGGTCCCAGCCCGCCCTTGTGTCCCGACTGTGCTTGCATCCGTCGCCAACGGCTCCACCCGGCGCGCGTTCCGGCGCCGCGTGCTTGATATCCCCGCAAAGCCGCGCCAATGCCAGCGTATGACCGAATCCAGCCCCGCCCCCACCCTCGTCGCCGCCTGGAAGACCGCCACCGCCACGCTCAAGGCCGGGCGCATCGACAGCCCCTCGATCGACGCCCGCCTGTTGCTCGAGGTCGCCACCGGGGCCACCCGCACCGACATCCTGACCGACCCCTATCGGGTGGTGACGCCGGACCAGCAGACCGCCCTCGACGCCTTCGTCGAACGCCGCCTGCGCCGCGAGCCGGTCTCGCGCATCCTCGGCCGGAAGGGCTTCTGGAAGATCATGCTGAACGTCACCCCCGACGTCCTCAGCCCCCGCCCCGACACCGAGGCCATCCTCGACGTGGTCATGCTGGCCTTCCCGCCGCACCGGGCCTTCGAGATGATCGATCTCGGCACCGGCTCGGGGGCCATCCTGCTGGCGACCCTGGCCGAGCGGGCCGGGGCGCGCGGGGTCGGCACCGACATCTCCTTCGAAGCCCTCGCCGTGGCCAGGGAGAACGCGACCAACCTCGAGCTCGACAACCGCGCGACCTTCCTGCGCACTGAATGGGCCGCGGGCTTCGGCGACCACAGCTTCGATCTGGTGGTGTCCAACCCGCCCTACATCCCCTCGGGCGACATCCCCGGCCTCGACCCCGAGGTCCGCGACCACGACCCCCTGCTGGCCCTGGACGGCGGCCCCGACGGCCTGACCGCCTATCGCGAACTGGCTCCGGAGATCCGCCGCATCCTCCGCCCCGACGGGATCTTCGCCGTCGAGATCGGCTGGGACCAGGGCCCGCAGGTCAAGGCCCTGTTCGAGGCGGGGGGCTTCGACAGGGTCATCGTCGTCAAGGACCTGTCCGACCGTGACCGCGTCGTCACCAACGGCCCGGACCCGCGGACCAACCCCATCCCCAGGATGTAGGCCGCCCCAAACAAACCCCTTGGAAACCGCCCCCCGCCGCGCTAAGTCTTCGTCTGTCTCCCACCCAAAACGCACGCCTTGGTCCGCTTCTGGCCCATCCATGCGCGCATCAGGGCAGTGACGGTCGGGCCAGGTCGCCCGGCGGACCACGGGGCGGCGACGGATTTCCGATCACATCGTCAGCGGGGATTGGCCCCGGAACGAAGCGGAACGACCACACGGACAGCGCCCGCGGCTCTCGCCCCGGACCGTCCCTCATACAAAGCACGAGCGTCCGATGAGAGATTTCAAGGGCATGAAGCGTCAGCGCGGACGCAACAGAAAGCCCGGGAGCAGCGGCGGCGGCAACAACAACGCCAACGCCACCAACCCGAACCGGTCCTGGGATTCCCAGGGCCCGGAGAACATCAAGGTCCGCGGCAACGCCCAGACCGTCTATGAGCGCTACATGCAGCTGGCGCGCGACGCCTCGGCCGCCGGCGACCGCGTCCTGGCCGAGAACTACACCCAGCACGCCGAACACTATTTCCGCGTCCTGCGCGCCCTGCAGCCCTCGCGTCCCGTCAGCGAGATCGCCCAGCGCGAACTGGCCGGCCAGGGCTTCGACATCGATTTCGAGGACGAGACCGGCGCCCAGGCCGCCGCCATCATGGCCGCCGAAAAGGTCGAGGCCGACCGCATCGCCCAGATCGAGGCTCGCCAGCGCGAGAACGAGGAGCGCCAGAACGGCGGCTCCAATGACCGTCAGGGCGAACAGCCCCGCCGCGAATGGCGCGACCGCGACGACCAGCCCCGCGCCGAGCGTGAGCCCCGTCCCGACCGCGAACCCCGCCCCGAGGGGGAGGCGACCACCAACGCCGACGGCAGCCGCCGCGAAACCCGCCGCGAACGCTGGGAGCGCCGTCAGCTGGAGCGCGGCGCCCGCTTTGACCGCGAAGGCGGCGAACGCCCCGAGGGCGACGCCCCCGCCCCGACGTCGGACGACGCGGCCGAGACCCGCGCCGAAGTCGCCGAAACCCCGGCGGACCGTCCCGAACGCGCCGAGCGCCCGGCGCGCGCCGAACGCCGCCCGCGCCGCGACGCCGGCGTCGCGTCCGACGACGACGGCCCCACG
>Ga0265296_1001348_pt1 | contig 28648 bp, 20 predicted proteins | sample MunlanPumphouse1_FD_189073 | JGI IMG/M metagenome (GOLD analysis project Ga0265296, IMG submission 189073) | Groundwater microbial communities from a municipal landfill in Southern Ontario, Canada - Pumphouse #1 | ecosystem: Environmental > Aquatic > Deep subsurface > Groundwater | place... | reverse complement strand
TCAGCCACCTCAAAGATATGCTACGGATTCACCGTGGATTGAAAGGAGTGAGAAAGCTGAAAATGATCGATGAAATTCTTTCTAAATAGCCTTACGAATTTACCATTAAGCCAAAAATGGATGGATATAGAGAGACCGCTCAGCAGAACTGGGCGGTCTTTGGTTAAATTCAATCTTCAATGGGAATGTGGTACTTCCCAGTGAAGCATGCATCACAAAAGCTTGTTTCACTTAGGTCATCACTCCCACCTTCTATTATGGCGCGTTTCAGCCCAGCCAAACTTAAGTATCCAAGACTTGACGCACCAATTTCCTGTCGTATCATTTCAACGTTACCATCATGGCGCATTGCTATTAGTTCATCTTTGACACGGTAGGTGTCAATCCCATAATAGCAGGGATGCATATATGGCGGAGAAGCGATACGCACGTGCACCTCTTTAGCGCCTGCATCTATGAGTAATTTAATGACTCTTTTGATTACGGTTCCCCGTACTTCTGAGTCATCGACTACTACCACACTTTTCCCTCTTACCAATTCAGGTATGACATTGAGCTTGATCCTCAAGCTCTCATCCCTCATGCCCTGAAGCGGCTCAATAAATGTTCTTCCTACACCATGGTAGCGGAATAGGGCAAAAACAAGTGGTAACTGCGCCGCATGAGCATATCCTACTGCTGCAGCGTTACCAGAGTCTGGTACTGGTATTACCATGTCCGCCACAACAGATTGTTCAGACCAAAGAATCGCTCCCATGCTCTCACGTACAATTTGGCATCTACGATTATGCCATTTACTATCTGGACGTAGGAAATAGAGGAATTCAAAGATACAGGGATGTTCTTCCTTTGGGGCAAAAAGAGATATTAGTTCAATATTCTCTTTATTACCATCATGGAAGGCTACTAATTCTCCCGGAGGAATATCACGAATGTACTTGATCCCCAGTACATCGCAAATCGCACTCTCAGAGGCTAGCAAATTTATACCAGCTCCAGACCCGTAGATAAGTGGTCTATTACCTGATGGATCACAAACACCCATCACCTGGTTTTTATAAAGAGTCACAAGCGAATAGGTGCCCTGTATTTGTTGTAGAGCTTTTTTTAGGGCTTCACGGAAGCTTTTTTTACCTGAAAAATAGATAAGAGCTGCGAGTACCTCCGTATCTGTTGACGTTTTGAACAAATAGCCTTTACGCTCACACTTCTCCTTAATTTGCTGATAACTAACTAAGTTACCATTATGCGCCAGCCAGAACGGTGTTCCATTAAACATCCCTTCAATAGGTTGAATATTATGAGCGTTACTGCCGCCAGTAGTCGAATATCGGTCATGACCTATACCCGACTTCCCCTTTAGTGTTTTTAGTATCCCTTCCCCTCGAAAGACAATATCAGGAGTTCCCATACCTCCAATCACATGATATTGACCATCAAAGGTGACAATTCGAGAGCTTTCCTTACCCCTTGTCATTTGTCCCCAGTTCGCAATGTAAAGATCCCTTGCCACTTCTTTATCATTTGAAACAATTCCAACTATTCCGCACATGGTGAAACCTCCGTTTCCGTGTTTGTAGATCCTTGGTGATGAATTATAAAAGGTCAATTTTTGTTTGACCCAAATTTTTTAGTTTAAGTATCTTGTTTATCCTTCTCTGTCTTCCCTTAGTAGAAAGACAACGAAGGATGGAGAAAAAAATAAAAATCTACCGCGTGGGGCGGTAGGGCAGTTATGATATGGTTTGTTCTTGTACATGATCGTGGCTTGGTTGCCACCTGGTACTGCGATTAAGGCGAGGTTTTTTCTTCTTATGATCCCAAAGCATAGAAGAAGTTATCCCCAAGGCTGTATCAAGATTACCTTGAGAATATAATCTTGCTCCCTTTTTTTCTTCCTGTCAAACGCGCATGATTCGCGCATGATTCAGTGATTCTACACCCCCCCTTTATCTCCCCCTTTTTAGGGGGAGAACTCGAATATTTATGATTTATACCCGCATCCTTTCTTGGAACAGCGCGTGGTGTCTTTGGCGCCGTAGACGAGGAGACTGCCGCAATTAGGGCATTTTTCGCCCGTAGGCTTTGACCAGAGCGCAAAGGTGCAGTTCGGGTATTGGTTGCAGGAATAGAAGGGTTTCCCCCGGCGGGAGCGCTTTGCCACGATTTCTCCTTTGCCGCAGGCAGGGCAGGCAATGCCGGTGGACTGTTCAATATTCTTGATGGTTTTGCATTCGGGGTACCGCGAACAGGACAGGAATGGCCCGAAGCGCCCGTATTTCACCACCATGGGTGCGCTGCAGGTCGCGCATGTTTCTCCTTTATATTTCTCCTGGAGCGCGGACATATCCGGCCCTGTTCCCTCTGGCGCGCCATTCTTTTTTCCATTGCCGCTGCCCGGCACTGGTTTCGTGTTTTTGCATTCCGGATAGCCGGAACATGCCATAAATTTTCCAAAACGTCCGAGGCGGATCACCATCGGCTTGCCGCATTTGTCGCACACTTCGTCCGTTTCCTCCGTGGTAAGCTCTTTTTTGGAAAGCTCTTTTTCTTTAATGGTGAGCTGCGCTTTGAACGGCGTATAAAATTCTTTAATAACCGGCACCCACGGGCGCACGCCGTTTGCGATTTCATCGAACTCATCTTCCATCTTGGCGGTAAATTGGTAGTCAACCACAGTGGGGAAATGCTGGACCAAGAGGTCGGTAACCACAAATGCAGTGTCAGTAGGAGACAATCTTCGGTCTTCTTTTGTAACATACCCGCGTTCCACGATGGTGCTCAAGGTAGGCGCGTAGGTGGAAGGCCTGCCAATGCCAAGCTCCTCCAGAGTTTTAATCAGCGATGCTTCAGAGTAGCGGGGTTTCGGTTCGGTAAAATGCTGGATGGGTTTCACTTCCACGGGTTCCACGCGGTCATCCGTGCGAAGCACAGGCAGAAGGGTTTCGGTCACCGCGTCAGGATAGTATTTAAGATAGCCGTCAAAGGCGACCGTAGATCCTACCGCACGGAAATTAAAGGAATTGACGGCAATATCCACCACGATCTGGTTTAATGCCGCATCCGGCATCTGGCTTGCGACCGCCCTCCGCCAGATAAGGTCATAGAGTTTCCATAATTCCGGAGAGAGGCGCTGCCGCAGGGTTTCCGGCGCACGTCCCGCTTCCGTGGGGCGGATCGCTTCATGCGCTTCTTGGGCAAGTTTTGATTTGGTGGTGTACCGGCGCGGCGCGGCAGAAGCATATTGCGCTCCTTGCGTAGTGAGATATTCTTTTGCTTCCGTAAGGAATTTATCCGCAAGGTTCACCGAATCCGTGCGCATATAGGTGATGAGGCCGACGGAGCCTTCTTCGCCAAGCTCGATCCCCTCATAGAGCTGCTGGGCGAAGTACATTGTCTGCTTTGAGGAAAATCCCAGTTTGCGGTTTGCCTCCTGCTGGAGCGTGGAGGTGGTAAAGGGAGGGGAAGGTTTGCGTTTGACCTCTTTGGAGGCGACATTGACGACGCGCCAATCTTTGCCTTCACAAAGGGCCACAATTTCTTTAGCCCGCGCTTCGTTCGCGATGTCGAATTTTTCCACTGCCTTGTCCTCGATCGCCTGTAGTCGGGCAGTGAAAACCTCCCCTTCGTTCCCCCCCTTACTAGGGGGGGAGACAGAGGGGGCATCTGCGTTGATCTGCGTAGGCAATCTGCGTTGATCTGCGTGCAAGAGGGCTTCTATCGTCCAATATTCATCTGGTTTGAATGCTTGTATTTCCCGCTCCCGTTCCACAATCAGCCTTACCGCAACCGACTGCACGCGGCCGGCGGACAAGCCCCGCGCCACTTTTTTCCACAAGAAGGGAGACAGTTCATATCCTACGAGGCGGTCAAGGACGCGGCGCGCCTGCTGCGCGTCCACCAGTTTCGTGTCAAGCGCACGGGGATTCTTAAGCGCTTCATCCACCGCTTCGCGGGTGATTTCATGGAAGGTGATGCGCTTGGTGTTATCAGCGGTAAGGTGCAGCGCTTCCGTGAGGTGCCATGAAATCGCTTCTCCTTCGCGGTCTTCATCAGTCGCGAGATATACCGTATCAGCCTTCTGGGCAAGTTTTTTGAGCGCCGCCACCTGCTTTGCCTTATCCTTTGGAATTACGTAGAGGGGAGAAAAATCATGCTCCACATCCACGCCCATTTTGCTTTTTGGCAGATCGCGAATATGGCCGAATGACGACTCGACCCGGTATCCTTTCCCAAGGAATTTCGTGATAGTTTTCGCTTTTGTAGGAGACTCCACTATGACTAAGTGCATAGTTTTTTGAATATATATTTTAATTTAAAATACTCATTACTGCACTCATATGTCTTATCAAATCCTAAACTCTCTCGCTACGCGAGATCTGGCGTAGCCAGATAAACCCTAAATCCTAAACAAATTAGAAATTCAAATGATCGAAATGTCGAAACGTTTTGAATTTTGGACCTTTGGATTTATTTAGAGTTTAGTGCTTAGAATTTAGGGTTTAGTTTAATTTGATGTACCTCATCCCTCCCACATTCCTTACCATTCCTTTGAGTTCCAGCATCGCGAGGGTGCTTGCCGCAGTGGGAGGATCAAACGCCGCCATTTGCGCAATTGCGTCAATATGCACGGGATCATCGGCGGAAAGCGCTTCAAGGATTTTCGATTCCTCCTTAGTATTAGGAAGCTTTTCCCTTGTGTCAAGCGTTTCCTTGATTTCGCTTAAGTTGAGTGCGCTGAAAATGTCATCTGCGGAGGTCACGGGAATGGCTCCTTTTTTTAGGAGCATATTGGGCCCCCAGGCGTTCAGAGCAGTGATATTGCCGGGGACTGCAAGCACGTCGCGGTTGAATTCCAGCGCATGCGCGGCAGTAGTGAGTGCGCCTGACCCTTCAGGCGCTTCAATGACGAGCGTGGCGCGGGAGAGCCCGGCGATAATGCGGTTGCGGTAGGGGAAATGGTGCTTCAAAGGGGGCGTGCCCGGTGCGTGTTCTGACACGACGCACCCGCCCTCATGAGCGATCCTGTCCGCAAGATACCGGTGGTGGCTCGGATAGACCGAGGCGCGGTCAAGGCCGCATCCCAAGACCGCGACGGTCCTGCCTTTTTCTTCAAGGGTAATCTCATGGGCGCGCGCGTCTACGCCGTAGGCAAGCCCTGACACGATGGTGCAGCCATTCTTGGCAAGGGGCCGCACTATCATCTCGGTTGCCTGTTCGCCATAAGTGGTGATATGGCGGGTGCCTACCACGGCTATGGCGATTTCCTCTTTTGAGGACGCGATGTCGCCGCGGGCGTACAAGAAGCTGGGGGGCGCAAAAATTTCTTTCAAAAGGGCGGGGTAGTCTGGATGGGTGATGGGGATGAGGTCTAACTCTTCTTTCTGTACCCGCTCCCACACGGAGAGGGGATCAAGCTCCCTCCTGCGCGCATCAATTTCACCCAAAACTCCTTCTTCAAACCCGAGTCTCTGGAATGCGGACAGCGGGGCAACCCACGCTTCTTTTAAGGAAGGGAATGACGTGGCAATTTTTCTCAAGCGCACGCTTCCCAGTTTCCTGCAATACGAAAACGCCGCCCAGTAGGGAAGGTCGGGGTCAGTTTTTCGGTTTATCAGTCTCTTGGGATATACAAACGAAGTTTAGTTAATGAATTGTTAATTTGAGAATTTAGAAGCTGGAATCTAGAATCTAGGACGAAGTAGTTGATACGATTTTCTAAATTCTAACTTCTCACTTCAAGATTCTCGGATGCTCAATCTCATTGTCTCTCCCGCCGCTTACGTTTGTCAAATTTTTAATTGTAGCGTGGCAGTTTATCTGCCACCTCCGACGCTCATTACTCATCGACGCCCCCACCTCAATCCTCCCCCTGTTAAGGGGAGGACGGTAGACGGATGTTCTCCCCCTTCGGCAGGGGGAGATGTAAGAGGGGGTGTAATAGTGAAGTCACAGTGAGCACGTGCGCTCGCGGTACTTGACCTCTCTCTCTTGTCTGTAGGGTAAAGGTGAAAAAAGCGTTACTAAATCACTGAAATTGTATCCCTAAGTATGGAGGTAAAAATGTGGACGAGTACTCTTGTTGCTCATTCCATCGAAGAGCTGGAAAAAATGCAGTTAGATTTTAGCAAGAGTGGGCAGTTCGCTTTTGACTACTGTTTCCCTAAGGGAACAGTAGATGAAAGCGGCCTCGATCGATGGGTTTTGGATGAGATGAGTAAGTTGGGGGTAAGCATGAATCTTTTTACATCTCCCATCGGAAAGAAGAACTGGACACACATATGTGGGACAGTTCGATCTTGCTGATCTCAGGTCTTCGGCAGAAAGGCCACGGTTGATATCATAAATTTCGAGATTTCTCCCGTGCGCCTTTTATTATTGTGCAAAGGACTATCAATTTGCGATCGCAAATTGGTAGTATGTTCAATATTATCCCTGAAAGGTTACGGTTCTGGATAGGATAATTGTTCGTTTTAATCGCATTTTTTCTGGATCCCGCATCTCGGTGCGGGATGACCGTGAAAAAGCACTGCGTGAGATGAGAACAATATCCACATTGACGTAAGGGGTAAGGAGAATCTAAGATATAAGACCGTATTGTCCTTACCCCTCCCTTCGCCAGAGGCATACTGCTGCAGGAACCCCTCCTTTTCCCTGTGGTGGAAAGCCTAAGCCTGATTGAGGAATTAAAAAGTCTCACGCGGGTTGGCGGAGGGTGAGGTGGGGATAATTAGTTTATGGGTTTATGAGTTTAGCAGTTAGTCGGTTTTCAGTTTGTCAGTTTATCGGTTTGGTAGCGTGGCAGTTTATCCCGCACTATGGAATAGTGCTGGATTTATCTGCCACCCATGTGGTCGGAGACAAGCTCCGACGCTACAATAATAAATAATTTATCTTATTTTTTGAGAACTTCCTCGACTGTCTCAGGGATAATTTTAAGGTGCAAAACGGTATGGGCAGTTCTGTTTGACGCAATTTTCAAATTCTTGGTGTTTGGAGTATTCTATATCGCAACGTTCAATACAAGTTTTACATTCATCATACGTTGGAGTTTTCACAAGCTGACAGGCACCGCGATTGATTTCACATCTTGCGAATTGTTTACACTCATCTCCCCAGACGAACTCATTATATCGAGGTATTCTCCTACCGCAACTTATATCAAATCCCCAACCTCCAAGGGCGCAAAATTCATACTTTACATAGTAGGCAGCACCGCTTATAAGTATCATGGCAATTATTATAAGTGCTAATCCTTTTTTCTTAGTGTAGAGGTAGGTAAATAAACTTACCGCGATATAAAATGGCACCAATGATAGGAGAAAAAGTATCACATCATAGAAGCGGTTAAGTGAGGGCAGCAGAGCCCATGTGACAGCGCCGAGTGGATAGTAAAAAATGAGGAAGAGTATTTCACTAATTATTCCTAAGCTATATTTGAGTGTCAGAAAGTAACACAGTAGTGATAAAAGCAGTGTGAGAATTATCTTTGTGAGAGTGAAGCGAAAAAGTGTTTTCATCGCAGTATTATTTAGATTTTGCTAGCGTTTCAATGATCATTCGAACCGCTTGAGGAATAATTTCATGGCGCATTAAGGTAAGTTCATCTTTTGCGAATTTCTTAAGCACGAATTCTTCTGCTTTGCCCGGCTGGCGGGAAAGCGTGGGAGGGCGGATGCCGATTTTAAGGCGGGGGAATTCTTTGGTGCCAAGAGCGTTGATAATCGACTGAAGCCCTTGATGCCCGCCGGCGCCGCCGCGTTCACGGAGACGGAGGGTGCCTAGAGGGAGATCAAGGTCGTCGGAGATGACCATGAGAGATTTCGATATGTCGATATGTCGATATGTCGTGAGGAGCGCGGCAATGGATTTGCCCGAAAGATTCATGTAGGTTTGGGGTTTGGCGATGATCATGGAGAGACCCCCCCATCCCCCCCTTGATAAGGGGGGGACAAACGGGGGGGTGATAAGCGCATGCGCGCTTTTTTTTAATTTGAATTCCGGCGCATGAAGTTCTCTTGTGAGCGCATCCGCCACCATGAACCCTACATTATGGCGGGTTCTTTCGTATTTTATGCCGGGATTGCCGAGTCCCACAATAAGCATAGTGTAGTGATGGTGCATGATTAATTATAGTTCGCTAATTTTTGCGCAATGATTAACACACGATGCTGAGTTGTTGTTATCTTACCATTCTCCATGAGCTTCTCACAAAGTTCATCAATAATAGATTGATCCTTTTGTATATTAAAGTCTTTTACTGCGGGAGTTTCCTGTAAGAGATGAATTAATTCATCGCGTGTATATTGCGTTTTCCAGAAACCGTCTTTGCTTGTGATATTAGAAAACCCTGCTTGTTGTAAATCTCGTTCATGGGTTTCACGTATTTCACCCTTTTTCATCTCACTCCTATAGCCTCTTGGGGCGCCAGTTTCATCGTTCCCAAAAAAGGCTTTTATATTTGCTATATCTTGTTCCCCCATGCGTTCAATTATGATATAGCCGCTCTCTTTGAGGACTCTATATGCTTCTTGCGAGCTATGACGGCTAAGGATAAAGGTGATAGTATCAATCGTCCTGGAACCTATGGGGAGATGAAAGGCATCACCTTGGAGTAATATGATATTTTTTATTTTTGCCTTAAAAATATTCTTCTTAGCATTTTCAATTACTTTTTCATTCACATCAACACCAATAATATCCTTCACTTCTTTTGCAAGAGGCATTAATTTTTTTGCGGGGCCACATCCCACATCAAGGAGGGTGCTCTCCGCTGGTGTTCGTGAGGAAATTTCGTCCTGAATATTCCAGGGTTTTGGTTCAATATCAATACCCTCTAAATCCTTTGAGTCGTACCTCGGCGTGTAGCGGTATTCAACGAAGTGAGGAAGATCAGGCATACTCATTATTTTGCTCCACGTGGAAGAGCGGTACTTTGTTATGATTACTTAATAATCTTCGCTGCTATTTGAACGGGCGTTCCCAGAAGATCGTACTTATTCCGCAGTTCCTTTTCAAGGAAGCGGAGATAGGATTCAGGAAACCGTTCGCGGGTGCTGATCATAAGCGCGAACGAGGGAGGGTTGGTGCCGTTTTGCTGGAAACCTATCACCTCCGGCCGTTTCCGTTTGGGGCCCAAACGCGGCAAAGCATGGCGCTGTGTGGTTTCAGTGATAAATTGATCCAACGCCGCTTGCTCGAGCGTCATGGCGCGCGCGCGGGCAGTGTGAAGCGCGGTCTCGATGAGCGGGCGGACGTGCGCGCGCGTCAAAGCCGACGTGAAGACCACGGGCGCCCACGTGAGGAAAGGGAACCTGCCGTGGATGTAATTGAGATACTGCGCGCCCATATCTAACGTGTTTCCTTTCTCCACATCATCCCGCCCGCGTTCGCGGGCAAGCCTGCGCAATCCTGTCTGCGTGATGGACAATCCCAATCGTTTTTCTCGTGGAACCTCTTGAGAAGCAAATTTTCGTTTCTGGGCATCGTGTACCAGATCCCATTTATTCCCCACGATCACCAAACCGGTGCCGCTTTCCTCGATGAGGTGCGCAAGCTGCTTGTCCTGGTCATTGATCCCTTCCGCCATATCGAGCACGAGTATGACCACGTCTGACCGCTTCAGGGCATGGATGCTCCTGCTCACTCCCTGCGATTCCAAACCCCTTGTCACTTTTGCTTTTTTCCGAATACCTGCGGTATCAATAAGCACGAGGGGCGTATTCTCCCAGAAAAGGGGAGTGTCAATGGGTTCCCGCGTCGTATGGGCATGCGGGCTCACGATAGAGCGTTCATATCCGAGCAGGGCATTGAGAAGCGTGGATTTCCCCACATTGGGCTTGCCTAAAATGGCAATGCGAATTGGCGCAGTATGAGGCTCATGGGAAAGCAGGTCTTCAGGAGGTTTGGTAAGCATTTGTACAATCCGGTCAAGAAGGTCGCCCACCCCGCTGCCGTTGCGGGCAGAGAGCGCCAGTGGTTCACCCACTCCCAGTTTCCAGAATTCATTTATCAATTCCCGGAATGCGAGATTGTCGGATTTATTTACGGCGACAATCAGCGGCTTGCCGCTCTTGCGCAGCTCTTCCGCGATCGTGCGGTCTGTCGGAAGCAGCCCCGCGCGCGCATCCACCATTAGGATGACCAGATCCGCGCGCGCTGCGGCAAGGCGCGAGTGCGCGAGGACTTTTGCGGGAATGCCGGTGCGGTCGTCTTCCACATCGAAGCCACCGGTATCAAGGAGGGTAAATGCAATCCCGCGCCAGGTGACGAGCGTTTCCTGCACGTCGCGCGTGGTGCCGGGAAGCGGGGAAACGATGGAGCGCGGTTCGCCGATGATGCGGTTGAAGAGTGTGGATTTTCCCACATTAACTCTCCCCACAAGGGCGACGCTGGGAAGGATGGGGGTAGGGAAGGTCATGAATTTAGTATTTATTGTAATTAAATTTAAAATTCAAAGTCCAAATATCAAAATGAAAATATAAAATTTATAAATTTTAATCTATCATTTTGTCCCGCACTTTGAATTGTCGTATCTAAGGTAGGCGGGATCCCGCTAAAGCGGTGAGATTTTGAGATTTGGATTTTATATTAGCGTCGTACTGACATCATTTTCCTAAGATAAGTATAAAATCGGGAGTTTGTAGGGCCGAGTCCTCTGTAGCAACCGTGCTTGCGTTTAAAATTTCCATCGGGGGAGGAGTAGTAATGAGGCGCGCGTTGAACGTGGTACGGAGGTGGGCAAGGCTCGCAGTCTTCGTTTTGCTTATATCGAAAATTACAGATTCATGCCAATTGCGGCTGGGCGCATTTCCTTTTTTAATCACGTGGATGCCTACCGAAGAGAGCTCAACTGAAGCATTGGAGGCAAGACCTGTTTCACTGGTGCCGTTCAGGATCGTGACGTAAGCGCTCTCGCCGCGGAGATCTTCGTAGGCGAAAAGATTTTGCACGAAGCGGGCGAGTGTGCCGTAGTTGGCGTCAATTGGCATAAGGAGGTAGGCGCCGTCAGGGCCGATTTCATCCTTGAGAATCCCATCAGGAGAAGAATCAAGGACGCGTTGTGCGATGATCCGTCCTTCAGTCCGGCGCGCAATGAGAAGCAGGTCGTCAAATTGGCTTGTGGGAATATTGGTTTCAATATTTTTTTCAAGCGAATTAATGATAGCCGCGATTTTGCCCGGTGACAGAAACGTCGAAAAACGAAACAGCTTATCGCGCAGCGCAAGGAGCACTTGCTGCTGACGGCGCGCGCGCGCAAAATCTGATCCTTCGCCATTACTTCCATGGCGCGAGCGCACGTACTGAAGCACGGTTTCGCCGTCCATATGCTGTTCGCCGGCAGCGAAGCTTATGGTCATCACGCGGTCTATGCCGTCAGGATAGTTGGGATCTATAAACGCGTTCTCGACATTGATATCAATGCCGCCTAAGATGTTCACTAATTCCACGAAGCCCTTGAAATCTATGCGCACATAGCCGGCAATGGGCACGGCAAATGTCTGTCCGATGACATTGGTGGCAAGGGCGGCGCCGGAGCCCGCTTCCTGCGATTCACCGATGGCATTGACCGCGTTCACCTTGCGCAAGCCAAGCCCAGGCACCGGCACCGCCAAATCCCGGGGGATGGAGAGCATGACGATGTCGCCGGTTTTAGGGCGGACCGAGATCAGGATGATGGTATCAGTGAGATATGGCCCCTCATGCCCTGCGCCTCCTTGGCCTAGGATAAGGAAATTGAGCCGCTCTTCTTTCGCGAGCGACGATTTTTTCATGCCGGAGAGCCATGATTCGATAGAGCGTAAAAAAGGAAGATGCACAGAGGCGCTTGTATCTTCTGATTGCGCGGAATTATCGTTCCATGAGAGTACGCCAAGGGCAGCAAAGCAGATTCCTATAATAAAAAAAATGATCCACCATTTGCGCGTGCGCTTGAGGTGAGGGGGGACTGCTCTCGGGGGGAGCGGTGTGGGGGGAACGGGAATAACCATAGAGGTAACTCAAATTATACGAAAATATAGCCTGTTGCGTCAACCGATTTTTTGTGTTACACTTCGGGCAATTTGCATAGAAAATTAGGGTTTTTAACACAAAAAGGACGATTAGCTCAGTTGGTTAGAGCGCTGTCCTCACACGACAGAGGTCGGTGGTTCGAGCCCACCATCGTCCACCATGTTAGATTATAAGGCGTTTAATTTTGTAAACCTTTTAAAGCTTATGGCCCAAGAATCAATGCCCTCGTTTGGCGCACCAGAAGATTCAATCTGGTCGAGCATTAAATCATTTGTGTGGGAGACGGTGAAAGTGATCGTTATTTCGCTTGCCATTATCATACCTGTCCGTTATTATGTCATCCAGCCGTTTTATGTGAAAGGCGCAAGCATGGAGCCGAGCTATTTCGACCATGAATATCTCATCATTGATGAGTTCTCCTACCATTTGCGCGATCCGCGCCAGGGAGAGGTGGTAGTGTTCCGCCCGCCGAATGACCCGCGCCAGTTTTATATCAAACGGGTGATCGGCGTGCCCGGAGACCGCGTGAAAATCACGGGAGGCAATATATACCGTTATACCGCGGATCAGCCGGAAGGAGCACAATTGGATGAGCCTTATCTTAGCGAGGGCACTGTGACCTTGGGAGAAGTGGACGTACAGCTGAAAGACAACCAATATTTTGTGCTTGGCGACCATCGCGGCGCGTCTCTTGATTCGCGCGTGTTCGGGACTATAGAGCGCAGTGAAATCGTCGGCCGCACGTGGATACGGGGATGGCCGCTTAACCGGATCACCGTGTTCAGTGCGCCAATGGATGAATAACCAAGATGCAAGAAACAATAACCAAATACGGAATTTTCAATGCTCAATTTTACAATTTTTCCCCCGACAAGTCGGGGGATCCCGCTGCGGCGGGACAATCAATGTCTCAATGTCACAATTTTTAAACGTTTGAACATTGTTTCATTGAAAATTAATTGAAAATTGGTGCTTGAAAATTGAAAATTGTTAAGATGTGAAATTGTTTATTACGTTATGCCATTTAAAGGTAATAATAATGTTAAAGCGAAAAGCGCTTCGAGTGGGGAGAAGGCTGAATCTTCCGTGCCAGTACAAGCGGGAGTGAAGGAGGCAAGGTTGCAGACCATTCGAGGCATGCGCGATGTCCTGCCCGAAGAATATCCGCTTATGCATGCAGTCACACAGGCGGTTGAGCGCGTGGCGCGGGATTTTCGTTATGAACGCATATGTGTTCCGTTAGTCGAAGCAACCAGTCTCTTCAGCCGTTCGGTAGGGACAGAAACGGATATCGTAGAAAAAGAAATGTATACGTTTAATGACCGTGGTGGAGAGAATATTACCCTGCGGCCGGAGTTTACCGCCTCCATTGCCCGCGCCTACATTGAGCATGGTATGTATTCACGCCCCCAGCCGGTGCGGCTGTGGGACATGGGGCCTGCATTTCGCTATGACCGCCCCCAAGCGGGGAGATACCGCCAGTTTTGGCAATATGATTTTGAAGTGCTTGGCGACGGGCATCCTATCATTGATGCGCAGCTTATTGCCGCAGTGGCCACCCTCTATCAGACGCTTTCGGTGCCTATTGTCATTGCAATCAACAGCATAGGCGAGAAGGCATGCCGTCCCGCGTATATAAAAGCGCTCGTGGATTATTTGTCATCCCATCGTTCCTCTCTCTGTGAGAATTGCGTACGCCGTATGGAAACCAATCCTTTAAGGGCGCTTGATTGCAAAGAGCCGGGATGCCAATTGGCGCTCGCGCAAGCGCCGCAAATCATTGATTGGCTTTGTGAGAATTGCCGCGAGCATTTTGTGAAGGTGTTGGAATATCTCGATGAGCTTGAGGTGCCCTACTGTCTCGAGCCAAAGCTGGTAAGGGGATTGGATTATTATACTCGTACGACGTTTGAAGTGATGGCTAAGGCGGGAGATCCCGCAGGTCTTGGGGTTGAAGGGGAGGGTGTATCACTTGCCATTGGCGGGGGCGGCAGGTATGACAACCTTATCGCGGAATTAGGCGGGAGAGCGACTCCCGCGGTGGGATTCGCGGGAGGCATTGAGCGATTGATCCTCGCCATGCAGCGAAGCGGATTCGCGCCTCTGCCTCCGTCAGCACCGCAATTATTTTTAGCGCAATTGGGAAATGAGGCGCGCAAAAAAACATTAAGCCTTTCTTTTCATCTGCGGCGCGCAGGGTATACGGTCGCCGACCAGTTTTCGAAGGACGGTTTGTCACAGCAGCTTGAGGTGGCAGGAAGGCTTGGATGCAGCTATACGCTCATCCTCGGCCAGAAGGAGCTGCTTGACAGCACCATCATTATCCGCGATATGGAAAGTGGCATACAAGAGATAGTGGATTATGCAAAAGTCATGCAGGAGATTGAGAAACGATTCTCCCGGGAAGATCCGCACACCAAAAAAATACCCATTATTTTCCAGCCTTCCGCCGATGTACGGAAACCTGATTTGAAGAGGGAGGAATATCTCCTCAAAGATACCCTGGAAAAAGCGGAAGGAGACGACCTCATGGTTGAGACTGAATCCATGAGCATTGAAGAAGTGACTGAAGAGATTGTGGAAGGAGTTGAGAGGGAAGAGGAAGGGGGATTGGCGAGCGGCCTCAAATGGGTGCCAGATAATAATGGGGCTGAATTTGAAGACGAAGAGAAATATTAAAGATATATACTCTTTCCGAATGGTATCCGTTTCGCCCGTTTTCTCCGACGCTACACAACAATAATTAAATCATGGTAGCGGCAGTTTATCTGCTACCACCACCATGCTTGCAAAATTTGTCGTTTTTTGTCATGATGATAGAAGCATGTGAACTTATTTATCTAGTTAATTTAAGGAAAAGGACATACTCTATGGCAGTTGAAGTAAGGAAAAAAACAGACGAGTCGGTCGAAGGGATGATACGGCGCTTTACCAAGAGGGTGCAGCAGTCAGGGGTGGTGTGGCGCGCGAAAAAGGGCAGGTTTCACATATCCCCGAAGTCTAGAATACAGCAAAGGAAGGACGCCAAACGGCGGAGGGAAATGGCCTCAAAACGGGAATATTTGAGAAAGATCGGGAAATTGGATGAAACTGAAGAGCGCGGCGGCAATCGCAGGAGACGATAGTGGTATTCGGATATTTTTAGTCTCCATTGGTTTAGTATTTAGAATTTTTTTATCATGTCTCTCTTCCTCACCATTCGCGAAGCCATTGCGGCTGCACGCAGGGAAGCAAACGAGCAGGGCAAGTTGCGCCTCACTACGCTTTCTTTGTTGCTTGCGGCGTTGCAGAACGAAGCCATCGCTTTGCATGCAAAGGAACAAGGGCTTTCAGACGAGCAGGTGATTGCCGTGGTGCGGCGCGAGGTGAAACGCAGGAAGGATGCGGCGCAGGTATACCGAGATCATGGTGAGGAAGCGCGCGCGTTAATAGAAGAGGCAGAGAATAAAATTCTTGCCGTGTATCTGCCCGCCGCCCCGAGCGATGAGATGATTCGCATGACGATTTTTGAGATTACAAAAGGGCTTCCTGAACACGAACGCAATGTAGGGCGGGTTATGAAAGAGGCAATGGCGCGCCTCAAGGGCGCAGATGGCAGTGTGGTGCGTGCGATGGTGCAACAGATTCTCACACCTCCTCCTCCTCCGTAATCATCGTATCGGTATTTCAATCTTTCCGCGTCCTTCCGCGATTAAGGTAAGCGTGACGTTCCGCGTAAGTCCGCGATTAATTTTAGGTCCATGCTCATCCAGAATGCTGTGCAACGCGCTCCACACGGCCGTACCGGCTATTATAAGAGCCTGCTTTTGGCAACTCTCTTCATTAGCGGGTTTTTTGTTTTATTCCTTGCGCTCCCCGCATTCGCGCAGGACCGTTTTGGCGTGGAATACGGCACAGGCACCGGTCTTTCGACCCAAGATGTCAGGATCACGATCGCGAATATTATTCGTTACGCCTTGGGGGTCATCGGCATTGTATTTTTGGTGTTGATTATCTATGGCGGAGTGACGTGGATGACCGCAGGCGGTGATGCGCAACGGGTGGAGAAAGCAAAGAAGATAATAACGAATGCAGTCATAGGCCTTATTATCATATTCCTCGCTTTTGGCATAGTGAGTTTTGTGATCGGCAAACTGGAACAAGCAGTGAATAACGGTGGCGGCGGCGGTCCGGCAGTGTGCGGCAACGGGATTTGTGAAGCGGGGGAAATAGTGAGCTGCCCCTCTGACTGCAGCGGTTTGCCCGGGGGCGGCGGTGCGGGTTTCAATGTAATTGCCACGAATCCTAATGACCAGCAAACCGGAGTGAAAGTATGCCAGCTGGTGCAGGCTCAGTTTAGCGCCAATTTGGATCGATTAAGTGTGAACGATACCACCGTGAATATACATCCCATCGGAGGAACGCAAATTACAGGTACCTATACTTTTTCCGATATTAGCTTCTCATTCCATCATCCAGAATTTGACCGAAATACTAGCTATGAGGCTACAGTAACAACACAAGTGCAGAGCACCGCGGGCACAAATCTTGAACGGGAAAAGGTATGGACCTTTACCACGGGCAGTGAGACCGACAGCACGCTCCCCACGGTGGCGACCGTGTATCCCGGCAATGGCGAAACGGATGTATGCCGCGATGCCCCGATCCAGGTGACATTTTCTGAAGAAATGGACGTGACTACGTTCACGGTAGCCAACATTCTCCTTGAGAAGCAGGATGCCGCGGGCGTTTGGGTGGGGGTAGTGCTTGTTTCCATAACCCCGGGAACAGATTTCAAGTCATTCTCTGCCTATCCCGCGGGGTCGTTTGACGCAAATACCGCATATCGCGTGAGATTGCTTACAGGAATATTAGACAATTGCGGAAATCCTTTAGACGGCGATGGGGATGGCATTGCAAGCGATTATCAATGGAGTTTTACCACCGGCGATACCGTTGGTTGTTTCCCTATTATCACCGCGGTGAACCCCGGCGCTGATTTTTACAGCGAGCAGGACATCGTGATTACCGGAAATTATTTCTTTACTGGCGCGGGGAGCGATGCCTACTTTAATAATTTCGCCACGGATACGAATTGTTTCGACGCGAATTATGTGCCAAACCAGTCGTGCCGCGTATCGTGGAGCATGACTGAAATAAGGGTGCGCGTGCCGGTCGGATCAACGAGCGGCCCTCTCGTGGTGATGGTAGGGACCAAATCGAGCAACAGCGCGCAGTTTCAAGTGCAGTCTCCTTATATGGGGGGGCTTTCGCCCTCGAGCGGCCCGGTCAGCCAATATGTGACGATTGGCGGATTGCAGTTTGGATCATCGCCCGGCCGGGTGGAGGTGGGCGGGATAGCCGCCGATATACCTCCTTGTGCCGCGTATTGGACGGATACCAGCATCGTGATAAAGATTCCCGCGGGGCTCGCGCCCGGCAGCTACCCGGTGCAAGTGTTTACGGCCGCGAATAAGGCGTCAAACCGGCTGAATTTTATGGTAACCACAGGGCCTTTGGGGCCGGGCTTGTGTTCCCTTAATCCCACGTGCGGCCCAACAGGCCAGTCAGTGGCTATCACAGGTGAACGGTTTGGCGCGAGCCAGGGGACAAGTTTGCTCACTTTCAGCACGCTTACCGCAGCCGTTTCCTCATGGAGCGATACGGCGATTGCCGCCGCCGCTCCTACCTTTCCCAGCGAGGGCGGATATCCTGTGGCAGTAACGGTGGGAGGAGTGAGAAGCAATGAAATTTGGTTTACCACACCATGCGCCCCCGGAGGAGGCAGCACTTGTAACAATAACGGCACCATCGACCCCGGCGAAGCTTGCGACGGCACCGTACCGCCGCCCAATGTGAGCTGCAATCCTCCCGCCACCGGGACGTGGCAGTGCAATACAAGTTGTCAATTGTATGGATGCACCAGCCCCGGTGGGACGTCATGTGACAATGATGGCACTGCAGATCCAGGAGAACAGTGCGACGGCGGCGACCTTAATGGTATCACTACGTGCACCGCATACAGTCCTACATTTATCGGCGGTTCGCTCGCCTGCACGAGCGGCTGTACTTATGATACCAGCGGCTGTTTGAACGCCGCAGACCCTCCTCAAATAATTGAAAATCAGCAGTGCGTAAATTCAATTCAGTCGCCTACTCCTTGGCGGGATTCTGTTGACGCATGCCGCAATGCGAAAATCAGCGTTACTTTTGATCGGGACATGAATGAGAGCACTTTTGCCGGTATCAGCACGCATCAATGCGACAATAGTCCGCTCTGCGACCCTAATGCTGTTGGCGGCACTTGGACTTATCTTAATGTCGGCGGAGGCAGAGAAGCGTACATTTTTACCCCAACGGCGAATTTAACCCCGGACAGTTGGTATGAGGTAACTGTGCCAACGAGTGTTATTTCCGCGGCGGGGGTTCCGTTAACGGCGCCATACGTCTGGCATTTTGGCGTCCATCCTCGCAACAGCGATTGTACGCCCGATACCGTCACCGTGAGCCCTTCAAGCGCGAGCATTGCCGTGGGCGGCATGCAACCGTTTGCGGCGAACGCGACGGCGAGTAATTGTAATCTGCTCACGGGCACCTATGGCTACCAGTGGGCTTCTTCAAACATCACGCAGGCAACGGTCACGGGGAGCGCCACCAATCAGGAAACCGCGACCGGCGTATCAGCAACTGGCGCTACGCCTGTACAGATTACCTCGCAAATTCAGGGAACAAGCGTAAATGGCTATGGTGAATTGACGGTCACCACCGGACCAGGCGGCACCTGCAACAATAACGGCACCATCGACCCCGGTGAAGCTTGCGACGGCACCATACCGCCGCCCAATGTGAGCTGCAATCCTCCTGCCACCGGGACGTGGCAGTGCAATACAAGCTGCCAATTGTATGGATGTACCAACCCCGGAGGGACGTCATGTGACAATGATGGCACTGCAGATCCGGGAGAGCAGTGCGACGGCGGCGACCTTAATGGTATCACTACGTGCACCGCATACAGTCCTACATTTATCGGCGGTTCGCTCGCCTGTTCTGCGGGCTGTACGTACGATACGAGCGGATGTACAGGCGGACCAGGCTCAAGTTGCGACGCCTGCGGCGTGGGAAGAAGCCAGCTGGTGGGAGGCGTGTGCACCCCGGTAATTACCACGATACAGCCTTCCACCTCGCCCGTAGGCTCATGGGTAACCATACAAGGGTGCTATTTTGGAGCCGCGCGCGGTACCGTTACGTATTACAACAATCACCCGGGGCTCTGGCCAGATCCTGCGGTCTGCGGCACGAATACATGGACTGATACGCAGATTATTTCAGAAGTGCCGAATATAAACACAGCGGACGTGACTGACGACGCGCAGACAGGCCCCGTGACGATCACTCGCGCGGATGGAGCGCAAGCGACACATTCATCCGGCATCAATGTTGCAGGATCGCCGCATCCTAATCTATGCCGCTTAACTCCCACTTCAGGAATTATTGGCGCTGCGGTGAATGTCGCGGGGAATGGTTTTGGCGCGACTAGGCAGAGCCAGGACTATGTGAGTTTTGGGGCCACGCAAGTGCCTGCGGCAGATTACACCTCATGGGCTCCCACCTCCGCCAATGTGCGCGTGCCTGCGGGCGCGGCAACTGGAGACGTGAATGTCACTCTGACAAAAGGGACTTCCGTTTCTAATCCTCTCACTTTCAATGTGATTAATAATGGCGCGGGCGCAGATTGCGACAATAATCCTGATCCTGCCGTATGCGCCGCTAATGACAGCAGGTGCAATACTGGTTTGTATTGCGATCCTACAAGTTGCACTTGTCAGCCAGCATCTGCGCTTGTGGTAACTAGTTTTATGCCAACGGGCGCTGATATTTGTCCCAATGCACAATTCTCATTTACCTTTGACCAGCTTGTAGATCATAGCACTGTGAACACGAACACATTTTTTGTGCAGGAAGGCCCTCCAACTCCCTGTCCGCCGCCGATTTGTTTGACTAATACCGTGGGTATTTCTTTAAGCATAGAGGATGGAGACTTTACCGCGGGACCGCAACGTGAATCGCGCGTGCATATCACTCCCTCTCGGCCGCTCGCGCTCACCACTACACACACATTCCTTGCGCGCGGCGGGCCAAACGGCGTAAAGAGCAGGTATGGGGCAGAACTTGGCAATCCTGATCCTGGCGCACCCTACTCAATAGGCGGGGTGACATTTCCTGCCTATACGGCCGAGATTACTACGGGTAATCATATTTGCCAGATTGACCATGTGAGTGTGACCATTACCAGAGGCACTCTCACAAATGCATATTCCACCATAAGCAACCATGATATGTTCACCTGCGCGAGGAATAACTGCACCGATGACGTGAGCAGCGCGGGAGGCAACCAGCACACGTGGCGCGCGCAGGCGTGGGACGCGTCCAGTCCGCCGCAAGCCCTCACCGGAGCGCAGTATATATGGGCAGAAGATGACCCTGATAGCCTTTTTGAGCTCTCAAGTTTAGCGCTGCAGGAAATTCAATCATCTGTAACAAAATCCAAGAACGGTTCAGGCGCATTTAGCGTGGGGGCGCACGACCCCAATCCGACCATGGGCTCGGCAACGACCACTGTAAGCGCGGAGGTATCTTTGTGTGAAAATCCATGGCCAACGTTTCCTTATTATCCGTTTGTGGATAATGGCCTTAATTTTTCTTTCTGGTATTGCCGCGACGCGGGCGCATCGGATACGCAGGATGATGATCTCCCAGAGTTAAACAATCCTCCGGTGATAAGAACGGGCACAGGAGGGTGCGCGGATTGTTTGAAAGAATATCTCTTTTTGCGCGCTTCGCCCGATGTAAGCAAGGATGCAATCGGCCTGCGTGTGTATGCCAATTCTAACAAACTTTCTCTCATGGAGTGGTATCAGACGAATGTGAAGAGACCCGGGAATCCTTCAAGCTATACGGTGGACGGATTTCCCGCGATCCGTGATGGCAGGTCTGTCTATGTGCTTGCGCCGAATATTTCCGGAACCACTTTCTATACCAACATTTTCTTAATCTCATATAATGAAGGGGCAAGCGGAGAGACAATAAGCATATTTAACGGTTTGGTGGCGACGTGGAAATTCCTTATTAATTTGGGTCCCGTAGAGCAGCTGCAGGTTAAGAACGATTCAAAGCGCATGACTGATTTGGGCGGAATTAAGAAAGCGCTTCTTGATTACGGGAAAACGCATGGAGTTTGTAACAATACGAGTAAGACGCCGTGCGTGGTTGATGGGGTGAAACCCGAAGAATTATGTCCCGTGAGCATTCCCGCAACGGGTGCGAGATATATTTGTCAAGCCTCGTATCCAAAGCTTGCGGCCGGATCATATCTTCCAGGTAAGTCAACATCGCGCTGGCCTTCATGGCAAGCAACACTCGGGAACGCCTTGGGAAGAGCGCTGCCTATAGATCCTCTGAATGCATTTCCTCACGCGTGCAGCAGCGGTGGAAAAATTAACCAAGCATGTACGCAGGACTCTGATTGCTATACGTGCGGAACCACCGCTACTCAATGCAGAACGGATGCGGATTGCCCAACTGCGAATCCTACCTGTAATATGACACAGACGTGCGTGATTCCTAATCAATGTCCCGCTCCTCAGTACGATCAGCAAACTTGTTGGAATGACACGAGTAAAGATTTTGATTGCCCTAATAATAGCAGAATCTATACCTATCAAACAACTCCTACTGATGGGCTCTCCTTTACTTTGGGAGCGAACATGGAACACCCTCTCCTTAGGGGCACTTCCGTCGTCTCTGTCGCAGAATGCAGCATGAATTATAAAATTGGTCCGTCACCTTAATAACATTTACACATCTGCGTACTTCCGCGTAACTATCTGCATGATCCGCTTCTATGGTTATTAAGAAGCAGATCAACGCGGATAAGGCGCAGAATAACGCGGAAAGATATTACAATTTAATTCTCACATTATATGTTTGATGAACCAAAACCCGGCACGGTAGAAGATATTTTTGCGTCCACCGCACCCGCCCCCGCAACTCATTTAAAAACCGATCGTGGAGAGGGGAGCGGTGCGTCTCCATCTGAAGAGATTTCATCGATTTCGCCTACCGCATCCCCTCCTATACTTGAAGCCGGTACCTCTAAGGGAAGACGCACTATTCTCATTCTTGCCGTGGTTTTGATTGTCGCGCTTGCGGCAGGTGGCGCATGGGCGTACATGAAATTTTATAAAACTGATAATCCACAAGTACCAGATAATGAGGCAGCTCCCTCCACCGCGCAGCCTTCTGGGGCTAATCAGCCTTCTGCAAACGTCCCCGTTACACAGCCTTCACCCACCGAACCGCCTACGTCACAAACCCCTCCTGCGGCACAGCCCCAAGACAGTGACCATGACGGCCTGACTGACCAGGAAGAAGCGAGCCTTGGCACGAGCCCCACCAACGTAGACACTGATTTTGACGGGTTGTTCGATTATGAAGAGGCGAAGACTTTTAAGACAAATCCTTTGCGCGCGGATACGGACGGCGACGGATTCAGCGACGGGCAAGAAGTCAAGAACGGCTATAATCCCAATGGGGATGGCAAATTGAATGAGATTAAACCTTGAGATAGTAAAAGAATATCTGCGTGAATCTGCGTTCGGCCGCATAACGCTCTACACCATGCTTAAAATGAAGATTATTGCGGCCGAGTATCTGCGTTGATCTGCGTGAATACTACTCTCCTGCATTGTACTACATTCTCAATATGGATCTTCCGTTTTTCCATAAACCATCGCATCTATCCCATGCCGTCCCGCCTCCCGCGGATAGGGAGCTTGCGGCGTCTCCCGAGATGGGGCAAATGGATATCCATATCATGCCAGAGAAATTTCTGGTAGTGAAAAAGCAGGAAAATTGGCTCCAAAAACGGCTCCTTATCGGGGGAGGGATTATTGTGGTGCTGGGGGGAGGCATGGGACTTGCGGCGTGGTTTTTTTTAAGAAGCATTGCTCCGCCTGCCGCTCCTGTGTCCACTACGCCGCTTCCGGAGGAAACCGCGCCGGAGAGCGCACGCCCCGCCGCGCCTGCACCCACACCGCCAGTCACGCGAGATAATCCGCTTCCTGCAAATCCCGTTCCTACGACTACCCCGCCGGTCGCGACCACCACGACACCCATCACCCCGCCTCCCGCAGAGCAGCCTGCGCCACCAGAAGAAACGCCGCCCACCTCGCTTCTCCCTGTTCCCAATTTCCAAGTGATTCCTCCGAGCAAGGATTCAGACCGCGATAAGCTGACGGACGTCGAGGAAGCGTTATGGGGCGCGGATCCGAATAAGCCTGATTCAGATTCTGACAGTTTCCTAGACGGGGATGAGCTCCTCTTGCTTTTTGATCCCAGTAAAGGAGGGGGGAGCAAACTCGCGCAATCAGTTAATGCGAGAAGTTATATCAATCCCCAGTTAAAGTACACGCTCCTCGTGCCGGCAGCTTGGGAAAATCGGCTGCTCGATCCCACGAACGCCATGCAGGTATTATTTAATTCTGCCACGGGAGAATTCATCGGAGTCATGGCGCAGGAGAATTTTGAAGGATATGCAACCGCGCGCGAATGGTATTTGAGCCAGTACCCTTCGGTGAAGACCGGGGACCTCCGTGATGTCCGCACCGGAACACTCGCGGGGATCATGAGCCCCGACGGGCTTGCCGCGTATTTTATTGATAGCGGCTATCTCTATGTCATTTCCTATAATCCGGGCATCCGCGAAGAGGTGAATTTCCAAACCACTTACCGTATGGTCGTCCAGAGCTTCCGTACCTATAGGGAGCCGGAAAACCCTACAGATGGATAGGCCTTGCAAGACGTACGCCACATTGGCCATGCACGCACCTGTTATGTTTCGTAATAATAAGGGAAACGTAGAGGCGAGCCTTCATCGGTTGCCTCCTCTCGTCATGCGCAAAACATCCGCGCTTGTGAAACGCATACTGCAACAAGAGACGCCAAGGTGTACATGGAATATCAGTATCGCCGCAGTGACGGGAAAGCGCATGAGCGAACTTCATAACATTTATCTTCACCGGAGAGGGACCACGGATGGCTTAAGTTTCTGCCTCCAAAAGCCTTCGAAGAATGCAGGAGGGATAGGAGAAATTATTGTGGATATAAACTGCATTCGCGCGCAGGCACGCGCGCGCAAAGCCGCTTTCACGCAGGAATTTTTGAGAGTTATCGCCCATTCCTGCCTTCATCTTGTGGGATATGACCATGGAACAATGAGAGAAATGAAGGAGATGGAGAAGAAGGAGAAGAAATACACAAGAATTTAGAATTTATCTGGCTACGCCAGATCTCGCGTAGCGAGAGAATCTGGAATTTAGAATTATGAATTCAGTGGGTAATCTATTAAACGAATGATTCATCTTACACGATTGAAGCAAAGTTTCCAGTATGCGTATGAAGGGATAAGGCTTGCGGCGCGCGAAAATACGTTCAAGGTTCTTGTCTGCGCCGCAGCAGGCGCGCTCCTTTTAAGCTACCTCTTTCAGGTCAAGCCGTGGGAAGGCATCGCAATACTCCTTGTGGTCATGGTGGTGCTGGTTCTTGAAATATTGAATACGGTGTTTGAGAGGATTGCTGATTTGGTGGAGCCTAAAATGCACCGCTACGTGCGGGAGATCAAGGATTTGATGGCAGCGGCGGTATTGGTTGCCTCACTCGTCGCCGCGATCATGGGGGTAGTAATCTTTTTGCCTTACATAAGGATGGCATTATCGCGGTAGCCTCTTTAGCTGCTCTCTGTAGCGTCGGAGTTCATCTCCGACTCAACCGATCGTGTGGCCCCGCCTGGGCGGGGCCACGCTACCATGGGTACGATAATGCGGCCGAATGCAAATTTACGCAGATATTATTCTATAATAATATTTATAAATTTATATGAATGCTATGCATATCATTCAACGCAAGTTTTTGTTCGCTTTCTTAGGGGGTGCTCTGGTTTTGGGCCAGTTGATGTTTATACCCAGTTCAACTATTCGAGCCGAAAGTTTTACCGGCGGCGGTTATCCTTCAGTTGATAAAACCGACGGCGTGTGGCATTTCCAATTCGCGGCTGACAAATGGCAAGCGTTTTCGATTCCCATCACAGAAGGTCTGACATATAATTTTATCAAATCCTATTGTGGCAGTTTGGTTAACATTTATGGCATGCATGACGGCGGTGGATATTATTTGTTGGGTAGTAGCGATGTTCTTGGGGCAGGTAAGGGTTATTGGATCAAATTTGGGAGTGATTGCCCTTTGAATTTCTCTGGCACTGAATATAATTATTCACCCAAAACATTGGCTCCCAATGTTTCTTATTTTATTGGCACGGAAGGCAAATCTACTGTTTTGGATAACAAAAAAGGTACTTGTAATAATTTAGAATTATTAAGTCTAGATTCACAGGGTAATTATGTTACTGATTCAACAGGCCTGATGGTCAATGGCTGGGCGTATTGGCTCAAAAATACCAGCAGTCAAAGTTGTACCTTTGCTTCTGGTACCAAGCCGGATTTAGTAATTGAACAAATAGATATACTAGAAACGGTTTATCAAAATAAAAAAGTCAGGGTTAATGCAGTTATTAAAAATTTAGGGTCAAATATTTATGATTTAAGTAGTAATGCGTTTAGCCTTTCAGCAGAAGATTTTATAGATACAAGAGAAAATAATCCCATTCCTTTAATTTATCCATTGCCCACAAATAGTGATCCGATGGGACAAGACGAACAATTAGTTATGGAGTGGGAGGGATATTTTATCCATAGCGGAAATACGATTGTAGAAATTAAAGTTGATCCTTCTAATTTAATTAATGAATCAAATGAAAACAATAACAGTTTAACTAAAAATATCTATGTGAACGCTCTGTCTGCGACCTGCACCGATTCCGACGGCGGCAAGGATTATTATACAAAAGGAATAGCATCTGGTTGGTATGGCGGTGTGTCTGGCTTTAGTGATGATTACTGTTCCACTGGCGGAAAAGATAGTCAAGGCAATCCAGTTAATTTGACAGAATTTTATTGCTTGGATGGTTCCAGTTACGGAGCTATTGGTTATTTTTGCCCTAATGGTTGTCAAGACGGCGCTTGTATATCAGACAAGCAACACGACTTTATAGTTCAAGATATTCAGGCTTATTTCCTTCCGCAGGTTGGCAATAACATGACATTATATATAAAGTTTGATGATTTGTTTGAACCAACCGACAATTTAATTAATTATGATTTTTCTATAGATGCTCCTGGAGCGGTAATTGGTACCTCAATAAGCCAACCAAAAAATAGCGCTGAAATCTGGCGAACTATAAAGTATAATACTGTGGGCAAGCATAGCTTAACTGTGACTGTTGATCCAAATAATAAAATAAATGAGACTAATGAGAATAATAACAGCAAGACCTATAGTATTGAAATAACTGATGTTCCAACCAGACCTCAAATCACTAATTATTACGTGACTGATATTGAATCTACGACAGCCAAAGTTGTTTTTGAAACAGACGTTCTTACTAAAAGTGAAGTTTGGTACAAAACGGCTAGTGAGCAGGATTATCAAAAGTATGTGGCCGGCACTGTTTATAACACCACGCACGAAGTTATTTTAAATAACCTGCTGGCCGGCACACTTTATTATTATTCCATTAGCGCCATTGATAAAAAAAATTATACTAGTCCATCAAAAAATGGCACCTTCACCACTAAGAGCGAGAAGCCGGATTTGATTGTCAGTGACTTCAATTGGTCGCCCGCGAGCCCTCAATTGAACCAAGATGTCACGATGACGGTGACTATAAAAAATATTGGCGAGGTGCAGGTGAGCGATAAATTCTGGGTAACCGTGGCGCATAATCGCGACAGTGAGATCGTGTCTGATGTCGTCGGCGGGTACAAAGAGGATAGTGATGTCGTGGCGGGTGGAACTATTCTGAAAAGTTTCAAAACCAAATTCACGGGCGCCGGCGCATTTGCCTATACGATCCTTATTCCCGACACCGATAAGGAGAGAGTGTATAACAATGAAACGTATCCGCCACTTAATGAATCCAGTACCGCCAATAATTCGCTCACTAAAACAATCTCAGTGGGGCCGTATGAAACTCCGCTCTGCGTTGATTCTGATGGCGGCGCCAATTACCACGTCAAAGGCTGGTGCACTGACGCGCTCGGCGCGCATGAGGATAAGTGCGTCGCCGTGGATGCGAGCGGCAGGTCAAATAAGTGCCTCACAGAATATTATTGCAACAAGAGCACTCAGCGCTGTGATCAGGCAAAGGGGGGCGAATTTGAATGCGCGTTCGGCTGCAGCGAAAACGCCTGTATTATGAAGAAAAAGGGGATCACCATCCCTCAAGCAGGTGAGTATTATTTCAAGATGAATTGGTATAACGCAGCCGAAAGAACAACTATCAGCCTCTTCTCTCCTTCAGAGAAACAAATAGCGCAATACTATGGCAAATATCCCACCGTTGAGGCGCCTCAAAGCCTTGGTATTTTTAAGAAAGGGGACAATCTCCTCTTGAGCCTGAAATCTTCCTGGTGGAATACCTTTTACGGGCCAGTCTATTCCAGCGACCCTCTGAATTTTAAAATAGAAACTATTGACGCAACTCACTGGAAATTTGCTTTTGAAGGCCCCCTGCGCTATGACAAGAATTACAATGATGGAAGTTTCGAGATATATAGAAACGCCACGAGACCCATCCCCGCAGTGACCGACTCTGACGGCGGCAAGGATTATTACCAGAAAGGGGTGTGCCGGAGCGAAATGAATAATTACCTGCCGGAAGAAGACAAGTGTCTCGGCGCCAATCTTTTGGAATATTTCCCCAGCACCTACAATGACGGACGCGGCATCTGCGGTTCCGAGGTATATGCGTGTCCGAACGGGTGCGGGGACGGCGTGTGCCTTTTGACCGCAACCACCGCGAAGCCTGATTTTATCGTTCAGAATATTAGGATTGCCAATGACAGCCGCGACGATAAATACTACGTGTATGTGAAATTCAGAAATATTGGCGGAATAGCGGAAGCCAAAACGCTCACCATTGAGACGACCGATACCGCGAGCGGCCAGAAGTATTACTCCCATAACGGCGCCGGAGAAGTGTTAGCGACTGGGGAGGCAAGAGAACTGCCGTCATATGAGTCTTTAAAAACCAACGCGAGCGGCATCTATAATCTGACAAGCAAGGTTGATTTCAATGACGCCTTTGCCGAATCCGATGAGACTAATAACACCCTCACGAAGACGGTGAAGACGGAAACGCTCATCATAGTGGAACAGAAGCCAGGTTCTGAAGAGCAGCAGCTGCGCGAGCGCATTAAAAGGCTGGAATTGAAGATTACAGAATTAGAACGGCAAGTCGTGGAGACGGAAAAGCGCCTGACGTTGAGCATCAACACCGCGCTGGCGCACCGCGTCAGAGGGGAGATATTCCTGCAGACAGAGGAGCATGGCGAGGCGTGGTACGTGGATCCGGTCACTGAACAGCGATTCTACCTCAAAGACGGCGAGAGCGCGTATCGCGCCCTGCAAGCGTTTGGCCTCGGCATTTCCGACGCGAACTTGAGGAAAATACCCGTGGGGCTCGAAGAGCGCGCTGAAAGAAACG
>Ga0265296_1001347_pt1 | contig 28680 bp, 28 predicted proteins | sample MunlanPumphouse1_FD_189073 | JGI IMG/M metagenome (GOLD analysis project Ga0265296, IMG submission 189073) | Groundwater microbial communities from a municipal landfill in Southern Ontario, Canada - Pumphouse #1 | ecosystem: Environmental > Aquatic > Deep subsurface > Groundwater | place... | reverse complement strand
CCGCCTGGGGAGTACGGCCGCAAGGCTAAAACTCAAAGGAATTGACGGGAACCCGCACAAGCGGTGGAGCATGTGGTTTAATTCGACGGTAAGCGAAGAACCTTACCAAGGCTTGACACGCTAGGGAGTAGTCCGTGAGAAATCATAGACGAGCCACCTTTGGTGGCAACCTAGTACAGGTGCTGCATGGCTGTCGTCAGCTCGTGTCGTGAGATGTTTGGTTAAGTCCTGTAACGAGCGCAACCCTCATGTTGTGTTAAATGATCGCAACAAACTGCCCCGGTTAACGGGGAGGAAGGTGGGGATGACGTCAAGTCAGCATGGCCCTTATGCCTTGGGCTACACACGTGCTACAATGGGGTGTAACAATGGGACGCTAAGTCGCAAGATGGAGCAAATCCCACCAAACCACCCCTCAGTTCGGATTGTAGGCTGCAACTTGCCTGCATGAAGCTGGAATCGCTAGTAAACGCGCGTCAGCTATAGTGCGTTGAATACGTTCTCGGGTTTTGTACACACCGCCCGTCAAGTCAGGGAAGCCGGAAATGCCCGAATCCGTCTATGACGTGAGAAGGTAAGTCTGGTAACAAGGACTAAGTCGTAACAAGGCAGCCGTAGCGGAAGCTGTGGCTGGATCACCTCCTTTCTAGGGAGTTAATCCTAGAGATCCTTTTTGGGATCTTGATAGTCGACACGTTCTTTCTTTGGAAAGAACGGAGAAAAAACTAACGAATAATTCCTATCACTTATTAGAGAACAACTAAAAATACTCCGTTTATTAACGGAGTATTTATTTAATCTTTTTTTACCAACTATACATCTCATCTACCCACTTGCCCAAATCATATAACACTGACTCGGAGGTGGCTCGATCTTTGGTTGAAAGTATAGTAGCGCAAATGCGCTTGCCTTGGGGAGTAATAAAACCCGCTGATAAATGAAAACCAGTTTCACGCAAATAGCCGGTTTTGGCGCCAAAAAACCGCTGGGGATTACTGCGTAACTTATACACCGTGTGTTGCACAGTCTTTTTTTCGCCCGCACTTGTCACAAATGACGCATTAGGTTTACTTGAATAATATTGAATAATAAAATTCTCTAAAGCATGACAAGTGCCCTGTGCTAAATCTGCCGCAGTAGAAGTGTTATTCAACGACAACCCAGTTGGCTCTTCTATGATTGTCCTAACCATGCCCCAATTCTTAGCTACTTGCCTCATTTTTTCAATAAAACTTGCTCGTTCAGTAATCAAATAAGAAAAATTATTAGCCGAATTATTCGCTGACCCAATCAGCATCGAGGCAAAAGACTGCTCAACGCTTACTGAATCTCCTTTGGCTAATTTTAATAAAGAAAAGGTATCTTTAGGGTCTACATATTGTCTTAAATCGTCCTCATTGTCAGCTTGAGAGAAACTTGTTTTTTGCCACCAATCAACATTATAATTTACCACTGTTCCAGCTGTTACCAATTTAATTAAACTGGCTGTTGGTATAACCGTATTTTCTTGATGAAAATAAAGCGGAGTAAAACTACCCGTTTCAATTACCGCTGCTGCCCGATACGGCAATTCATTAAAATTATACTTAGCTAAATACCAAGCTGAAAAGTCCTGATAATTTTGTGATTTTACTGGTTCAGCAGCCAAGACGGTGGTTGATGATAATAAAAAAAATACCAAACCAAGTAAGCTTAAAATATGCCACGAAAATTTCCGCATATGATCTATTATATACTAACTACAACTAAAAATAAAACTCCGCCTTTAATAATTATGGCAAAACAGCTAAAATACAACTGTATCAACCATCCTATGTATATTATAAAAGCTAACGGGGAAAAAGAGCTGTTTAACCGAAATAAACTAGCTACCACTTTGGCGCGTATTGGCTTAAAAACAGATTTAATCGATAAGGTAATAAATAAAGTTGAAACAACCTTATCGCGCCGACCCACTTCTCAAGAGGTTATTCGTCGGGCACTAGTAGAATTACAAAAAAACAATATCGCGGCCGCGGCTAGATATAACTTAAAAAGAGCAATTATGAACCTGGGCCCCACTGGTTTTCCTTTTGAACAATATATTGCTCGACTATTAGAAACCTATGGCTACGAAGTTAAAACCAATATCCATGCCAAAGGTTTTTGTATCTATCATGAATTAGATATAGTTGCCCACAAAGAAAACCGACGCGTTATGATTGAGTGTAAATATCACAACTCTCCAGGTTTACGTTCTGACGTTAAAGTGACTCTTTATACTTACGCCAGATTTTTGGATATAAAAAAATCCTGGGAACAAGAAAAAAATAGTCTTAATGACTTTCATGAAGTTTGGTTAATTACCAATACCAAATGTACCCACGATGCTATCCAATATGCCAAATGCGCTGGCATTAAAATAATTAGTTGGCGCTATCCTGAAAATCAAAGTTTGGAGCAATTGATTGATAATAAAAAATTATATCCTGTTACAATCCTGCTAAATGGTAATAAAATGATTTTTAGTAAATTAACCCAAGCCGGGTATTTATTAACTTCAGATCTAGCAGCTGCCACCCTGGCAGATATAAGTAAAAAAACCGGCCTTAAAGAAAGATTATTATATCCAATTTATCAAGAGGCAACCGCTTTGGGGAAATAGTTTTAAGTTGGTCTTGATTTAAAAAATAATATTTGCTAATATAGCTTGGTAGTTTTTTATTTAGATTAACCGTATAAATAAGGACCCGTTCGTCTCGCCTAGACGAGCTTGGCGAGTCGAGTGTACAGTTAACACCTAAGGGTGACACATGGTAGGCTCAAGGGTTACACCTGTTAACTCTTAATCCTAACCTATGTTTATATGGCATATCCCAGAATGGCTAACCGTAGCCAAAGGAATCGTTGGTACGATTTAGTTGATAAAGGCAAAACAGTTAAGGAAGTTTGTGTTATTTTTGGTATTTCTAGACAATGTTATTATCGCTGGCGACATTACGACTTTTATAACACTAGTTCTTATCGTTCAATTAAGAAACAACCTAATACTAAGTTAACACCTGTAGTCAGACAATTTATTGAAAAAACTAAATGGAAAACTAACTATGGCCCTTTAAAGATGAAGTTATTAATTAAACAACAATTAGGTTTGGATGTTTCCACTACTATTATCTATCGCTACTTCAAACGTCAGCGATTAATTAGACGACCCCAACGCCGGTGTCCTTGGTATGAACCACTAAAATATGCCTTAACTATTGTTAAGCCAGGCCAAGGTGTGCAAATGGATGTTAAGTATGTTTATGAAAATGGCTTAAGAAAATACCAATTCTCAATCTTTGATCCTTATACTAGAAAGTACTATTTTAAGGTGTTTAACAATAAATATAGTGCTAATGCCATTACCGCCTTAATTGAGGGGCAAAAGTATTTTGGTTTTAAAGTGGTTTCTATTCAAACTGACAATGGCTCTGAATTCAGAGGTGAACTTCATGGCTTTCTCGCCCAGCAACAAATCAATCATTATTTTATTCCCAAACACTCACCCTATTGGAATGGCCACGTGGAAAGGGTGCATCGTACAATTGATGACGAGTACTATCATAATCCTTATCGGGTTTGGAAAACTCCTTATGAATGGTTAAGGTACTATAACTTTGAACGTATCCACCTTAGTCTTAATGGTCTAACCCCCCAGCAAGCTTACCTTAAAAGTGTCACGCTTGACTGTTAACTATACATCGAGTCAGGTAGCTCCCTCCTTCATTCCTCTTGATATCGGAACTTCGGCGGACAGCCAGTTTCCGCCCGAGGCGGATTATCCTTAGGCTGAGGTTACCCCGATAGCAGAACTCACTTCACTCATTCGCTATGGGGCAAGGAGCGCTTATTCAACAGTTAATCCCAGTGGTGGGCGGCTAGCTCAGCCCGGTTAGAGCATCTCACTGATAATGAGAAGGTCGATGGTTCGAATCCATCGCCGCCCACCACTGGAATGTACTTCACTGACTTGTCTTGTGTTTATCACGAAGCGATATAGTATCAGGGTAATGAAGACCCTAAAGCAAGCGCTTCGCACCACTTCAGGGCGAGGGTCTATGGCTGTGCCCTGTACTGAACGCATAGCGTTTTAGTTCAGGGTTCAAATCCATCCGTGCCCACCATTAATTTCCTTAATAACAGTTTTGCGATTGTTATTTTTTTAATGCCAAATTATACAAACATTTGACAGATTTATATGGTAGATTTAGGATTAAATTAGATCCGCACTTAGCTAAGTTTATTCGGGATCTTACCTAAAAAAGTGCTTTTGTGGATCAAAAAATCCCGTTCTTTAAAAACCAAAATAAATGGAGTTTTTATGAAAAACATATGTTTGTTGTGTTTGTTTCTCGTACTCGCGATGGCAGTTGCGTTCGGTAATACAGTGAATAATACCGGCCCTCCAGGCGTTGCTCTAGTTCAATCTAATCTAACAGTGCAAAATTGCAGCAAGATGAATGCAGAGCAAACCCGCAATGTTGCGTGTTTACCTACAACCACGATTAATCGAAATATTGTCTTAATGCCTGCTACTATCATTGAGAAAAATATTTTTTCAGAACAAGCTATATTTCGACATCCGGTGAAATGCGAGGTTGTGACGCTAAAATGTCCAATAGTGAATTTTGCGGAACATATTGAATTCAGATCATCGCCCAGCGGAAAAGGTAAGGTTATCCTTAAATATCCCATATTGACTGAAGTGGTTGATATTAGAGCGAAATACAATAACGCGACATGATGATGAGGGAAGCATAATTTATTTGTGGTTTTCATACCGACAGGATAATTTAGAAGATGGTGGATAAACTACTGAATATTTTAACAAGCTCATTCCCTGCAACGCCTGTTGCTGGGTAATTAATTTATTTAACCTTCCAGGTTTTTTTATAAAAAGCCTCAAACCAAAAACAAATAAATTTATGCTTACGGATGGTAATGGTGAATAATTTATTCATTACCATCCGTTTTTTTATTCTCCTTTGCCCCTACTTACCTGTAGGCAGGGACATAGTGATAATCGTCTGACGTAGTCATCGCGATTCCCATCAAACGGGGCCGTAGCGATCTAGACTGTCCCGCTACGCGGGATCTCCCGAAGGGACGACTTCAGTCACTGCGCTCCTTCGCAGTGTCACCAGCAACGTCATTGCGAGGAAGCTAATAAATATCAGCTGACGAAGCAATCTATACGACCAGAAAATGCCTCATTTATAAAATCCCCTTAGTTAACTCCTAAGGGGATTTTATAATAACAAACAATAAAAACTTATGATTTCAATGAATCTTTTAGGCCCTTGCCTGCTTTAAATTTCGGCACGATTACTTCGGGAATCTGAATTCTTTCTGTTGGGTTTTGTGGATTCACTCCCATGCGAGCATGACGCTTACGCGCAGAAAAAGTTCCAAAACCGGCAATAGTAACTTCACCACTGGCTTTCAAGGTAGACATAACTGTTTCAGTGAACGCATTAATCATTTCTTCGGCTTGTTTTTTATTTACTTGAGTCTTCTCAACAATTATTCCTATTAGTTCAGCTTTATTCATTTATGTCACCTCCTTTCTTATTAGATTATTAGTTAGTTTTTCAGGGATAATCTGCAATCGCTTAATAAGCGTTTCGTCCCGCCCCGTAGGGAACTAGCATTAGCGAGTTCTCCTTCGGGGTCACCTCCTTTCATAATAATTAATTATATTAATTGATGTCTAAATTGTAATTTCTTTTTTTAATCGGATAATACTTTGAGATTTTGTAGACGATTCAATATTTATCAACACTGCTTGCACTGCTGTGATACCACTTTCCACTGGCTCAAACTTAGCTGGCAACTGATTTAAGAATTTTTTAATAATAATATCCTTGTTGACCCCAATCACACCCTCGCGTCCGCCAGTCATACCAATGTCGGAAATATAGGCCGTGCCATTAGGCAAAACCCATTCATCAGCAGTAACGATATGAGTGTGTGTGCCAACTACGGCTGAAACCCTACCATCTAAATACCATCCCAAAGCAATTTTTTCACTAGTGGCTTCAGCATGTATATCAACAATAATTCCGCCAATATTATCTTGCTGATTTATTTCCTGTAAAATTTTGTCAACAGTGCGAAATGGACAATCATAATTATCATCCATAAAAACTCGACCAATTAAGTTTATCACAACCAGCTCTCTGGTTCCAATTGTTAATTTAAAATATCCTTGGCCCGGAACTTGAGGTGGATAATTAGCTGGTCGAGCAATAAACAGTGATTTATCTTGAACTAAACTTTCAGCCTCAAGGTGTTTAAAAGCATGATCACCTGAAGTAAAGCCATCAAAACCAAGTTCTTGCAATTCTTTTACAGTAGCACTGGTAAAACCACTGCCGTGCGCCAAATTTTCAATATTACCAATAATCGCATCTGGTTGGTATTGCTTTTTCCATTCTGGCAATACCTGAGCCAAAGCCCGTCGTCCTAATTTTGCAACAATGTCTCCGAAAAATAATACTTTCATAACACTAGCTAGAGTAAGAGATAGAGTGAGAATTTTTTATTAAAACCCACCTTCTTACTCTTACTAAATTATCTCGCATATTCAATCACTCTGGTTTCCCTAATAACATTAACTTTAATTTCACCCGGATATTTAAGCTCCTGTTCAATTTTATCAGCTATATTACGAGCTAACTTGGTAGCAGCATAATCATCAATTGCTTCAGGGTGAACAAAAACCCGAACTTCGCGACCCGCTTGGATAGCATAACATTTTTCCACTCCTTCAAAACCAGAAGCCACACTTTCTAACTCTTCTAAGCGCTGTAAATAATGCTCATAAGTATCTTTTCTGGCACCTGGCCTAGCGCCAGAAATGGCATCGGCAACTTTGCTAATAATCCCTTCTAATGTTTTGGGGTTATCTTCGTGATGGGCAATGGAAATATAAGCCACTTCTTCGGGCAAGTTAAACTTTTTCATGATATCATAACCAATTTCAGGATGAGACCCCTGAATTTCATGGTCAACTGCTTTACCCAAATCATGCAATAATCCGCCCTTGGTGGCTACCGCCACATTAGCACCTAATTCTTGAGCTAATAATTTACATAGCCAGGCAACTTCTTTGGAGTGCTGTAACACATTTTGGCCATAACTAGTTCTAAATTTAAGCCGTCCTAAAAGCTGAATTAATTTTGGGTCAAGTCCAACCACACCGACCTCGTAAGCTGCTTCTTCACCTGCTTTAATAATATCTTTTGTTATTTCTTTTTTAGCTTTATCTATTGCCTCTTCAATGCGGCCAGGGTGAATGCGTCCGTCAGCAATTAGAAAATCCAAAGCTTTCTTAGCAACGTGTCGTCTAATCGGATTAAACCCAGAAACGATAATAGTGCCTGGAGTTTCATCAACAATTACTTCTACACCAGTCAACTGTTCTATGGTTTTAATATTACGCCCTTCTTTGCCGATAATCCTGCCTTTCATCTCATCATTAGGCAAAGTAACTACCGTGGTAGTTGTTTCTACTGATTGAGAAGAAGCCACTCGTTCCATGGCTGACGCAATCATATTTTTTGCCCGCCTCTCTATATCTTCAGTAGAAGACTGCTCTAACTTACGAATTCTCACTTCTAATTCGTTCTTGATCCTAGATTCCACATTATCAAACAATACTTTTTCAGCCTCTGGTTGGGTAAATCCAGATATTTTTTCTAATTTTGCCAATTGATCCTCACGTATTTTTAATACCTCGATTCGTGCTTTTTCAAATTTCTGCAATTCTTCTTGCACTTTTTGCTTTTGTCCTTCCAAATCCAAAATCTTCTGATCAAATGTCGCTTCTCTTTGCTCTAAACGCTGTTGCAAGTGTGTCAATTCTTTACGCCTAGAATTTTCCTCCAGCTTGGCGTCTTCTATTATTTTCAAGGCTTTATCCTTGGCTTGCAATACCAATTCTCTTTCTCTATTTTTGGCCTCTAATAAAATTGCTTCTGATTTTGCTTCAATCGTACCTTTAACTTTAGAAGCCAAAACCTTTCTTAAAATCCAACCGCCCGCTAAACCAACTACTAAACCAAGTGCCAACCACATGGCAATCTGCTGAATTAACATAATAAAAATTCCTTTCTCCACTTAGAAAGGAAGCAACCAATTGTGCTCTTTAATTCTTTACCTTAAATACCGAGATTAAATAAACAGAACAAAACTAACTTAACTAGTAAGCTGTGATCTTTGCTCTTTAACTTTAATTGTTATGTTCATTATCTTTCTAGACCTTAAAGTATTCAAAGTAGAATAAAGCCAATAAACAACTAATAATGCTTCTTCCTAAGATTTTAATAATTACGTGTTTTTAGGATAATACAAACCAGGCAAAATTGCAAGCCCTTAAAATATTAGGAAATTTGCTGATTTTGGGTAAAATAAAAACGGTTACCAAAGTTAACCTCTGGAAACCGTCATAGCATTATTTTGATTATTTTTTGAGTTTACGACGCTGTAGGAAGTCATTACCCTTACCAACTTCTGTATTAACCGGCACCTTATCACGGCACATTGGACACTCCTCCTCTGGCCAACTCTCCAATTGAAAATTGACCAATGACTTAAAACGGCCAATGTCACCAAAATCCTCAGCCTTTAACCCACCACGATTACAAAGCGCTCCCACCCCAACGATTTTGCCATCAAGCTGACGCACCACTTCTAAAACACCCTTCACCGTACCACCGGTGGTAATAATATCCTCTACCACTAAAATAGTACTGCCTGGAATCATCTTGTCATAACCGCGTTTAAAGACGAATCTCTTCTTTTTAATTATTAATTGATCGCCAACGTCAAGCAAAGCGGTAACTGAAGAAACAGCACGATCCGTAAGATTTGCCATAGGAAGTATTATTTCTTCTTTTTCAACATAAGCTGCTCTGACAGTATTATTAATGTATTTAGTCAAATGACGCGCCACGCCTTGCGATAAATTAATACCGCCCATTGCCGGCGCTACCACCACTCCAGTAGGTACCTCTTTAAAGTAGTCCATAAACTCCTTGGCCAACAACTGGCATAATTTATCTGTAATCTCGGGGTTAGGATAAATCTTATCCTTATCCACATACTTTGGACCGTGAAGGCCAGAAGTATAAACAAAATGTCCTTCACGAATTACATATAATAACCGTAAAATTTTCAACACTTCTTGATTTGATTCCATGTCCTTACCCAATCCTTTCATTCTGATATCGTTTGATTAAATTATGCATTACTTCTGCTTGATGACGTGCGGCTGCAGGAAAATCACGTTCATTAGAGGCAAAAATTATAGAACGGGAAGCATTAATAATGAAGTTCTCGCCATTTTTATCCTGTGCTGCCTTTACCACCAATTTTATTTGATCATCAAGGGAAACGCTTTTTTGCTGAACGCCAACACCAGGTATTAAAAATGGCATATAAGGAACCAACAAACGTAACTTCTTTATATCGCCGGCATGAGGTGCGCCAGCAACTAACAAACAGTTATTGTGCTGGTTCCAGTGTCTAGCTACTCGTAAAGCTACATACTGATAAAAAGGAATTAAAAACCTTTCTTCACTATCACCTTCACCGGTTATCCTTTTCCATCCTAATTCTTGTTGAATATGATGGGCATTAATAATATTACCGTGTGTAACTTCATCAATAAGTTCGTAGAACTCATCATTGCTACAAACTATTTTACGATACTGAAACTCCTCCGCTCCCGGATTTGAAGTCAAACATAATACAATAACACCTTTGTCTTTTTGATCTAAGAATGGTTGAACAGCTTCTTGACCTAAATATCCATTAATAGTTATTGCATCAGCTTTAAAATAATCAAAAGCCGCTTGAATGTAACCCAAATTGGTATTACCAATATCACCACGCTTATAATCCAATATCACTGGTACTGTTGTTTTGGATCGAATAAAGAAAATGGTATCGCGCAAAGCCTCATTTCCCTCTGATCCATAAGCCTCATAAAAGGCGGTATTAAGCTTGTAAGCACCAGCTAAATCCGAGGTTGCTTCAACTATTACCTGGTTGAAGTTTAAAATAGACTTTCCTGGTGGGCCCTGCATAAACTGGGGAATTTTATTGAATTCAGTATCTAAACCAATGCACAAAAATTTCCTTTCATTCCATTTCCGCCTTAATTGTTCCTTAAAACTTTGCATGGTAAATCTCCTTTAAATTGTTAAAAAACAGTTATTTTATTTAGTTTTATTTGCCAATATCTTATCAAGAAACCGTTTTTTAGTCAATCTAAAAAAGATCCTGAAATAAATTCAGGATGACAAATAAAAGTATCCAAATTCTACTTTAGAGACTTAATAATTTTATCCACCACGCCGTAGGCTTTTGCCTCTTCTGCTGTCATAAAAAAATCCCGGTCCGTATCTTTTTCAATTTTAGCTAAAGGTTGGCCAGTGTTATTGCTTAAAATTTTATTTAACCGTTCATGAATTCTTAAAATATGCTGAGCGCGGATTTTAATATCCGTGGCCTGGCCCTCTGCCCCACCCATTACTTGATGAAGCATAACTTCAGCATTAGGCAAAATTAAACGTTTTCCCTTAGCGCCAGCAGCCAACAACATAGCTGCCATTGAAGCTGCAATGCCTACGCAAATAGTTACAATATCGCATTTTACATATTGCATGGTATCGTAAATTGCCATACCCGATGTAACCATACCGCCCGGGGAATTAATATATAACTTGATATCTTTTTTAGGATCCTCACTTTCTAAAAACAATAACTGGGCAATAACAGTATTAGCTAAATTATCATTAATTGGATCGCCTAAAAAAATTATTCTCTCTTTTAACAGTCGAGAATAAATATCATAGGCCCGCTCGCCCATTTGCGACTTTTCCACGACCATTGGTATAAGATTCATATATTTAGTATAAATGTTACTAACAATTTAGTCTACTGATGATTGTTTCCACATATACCAAAACCAACTCCGGTAACTTTCAGCCAATTCTTTACTATGTATAATAAAAAATACTGTATTCTCGCTCATCTTTCCTAAAGTGATTCCAGTATAAGTAACTAAATAATCTCCAAAAATATTAGCTACTGAATTAGTAGAATACTCTTGGGGCAGAAAACGATATTCTAATTTTGCTGGATATTGTTTAGGAAACTCCGGCATTTGTATTTTTATTTCGTGATCAAACAGCAAGAAAAAATTAATCTTGCGGCGATTGGCCTCCTTAAAAAAGCTTATGCGACTGGTTTCTAATTTTGGATCAAACCATTGCGCCTTAGCGCCAATATTTAATATCTGACCGCCCACGCGAAGTATATCGCGCCAGATATTTTTTTGTCCTTCAAATCCACGATAAATATAAGCTTCTTCCGGAGCTATACGCTTGCTGAATTTCTGTTTTAAAGACGGTAAAATACTTTCAATTTTTTGTCTTTTCTCATTAACTAACTCCAATAATTTATCTGGATCAACCGCATTAAATCGATTCTCTTTGGTAGAAAATATCTGAAAGCACAAGCCCTTATTAATCAACCGTTGAATAGCATCATAAGCATTCCGCCTATGAACTTGAGCTGATAAAGCTATATCACTAATGGAGGATTCACCGTGTTCAACCAGAGCTTCATAAATTCTAGCTTCATTAGGAGAAAGGTTTAAATTTTCTAATATTTCTTGATACATAGATTTGTGGTGCTATTTATCACCAAATGGTGCTATTGACCACTCATTTATCATGATATAAGATACCCTATTCACTGTCAATAGTGGATAAAAACAACTAAAACATAAACTGCAATTTTAACAATATAAGGAGAAAGATATGAAACGCTATTTATTGATCCTAGCTTTAGTATTAATAAACCTTAGCATAAGCACTGCTCAAGATAATGACAAAAAATTAGTTATCAGCGGCTTTGGTTTCTGGGTTCAAGAAATACCTAAAAACGGAAAATCGTTACTACAGTTAAAGCATGCCTGGTTGATTGGAGAGAAACCATTATCTGATAATCTAGAGATCAAAGCATTCCTTGCTTTTCAAGGCCCACCAAAAATTATCCATACATTGGCTCTAAAATGGAAAAAACCTTTTGAGGGTATAAATTACCTCCGTGCTGGCCGTTTTGAACCACCCTTTGGTCATGGTACTAACTATTACCGAATTGATAGAAATCCAACCATTCTCTATTCAGCCATTGACCAACCTCTGGTAGCTAGAAGTAATGGCATAGAAATTGCTGGTACGATTGATAGTTTGGAATGGAAATTAAGTGCTTTCAGTGGCGAACGATTATTGGGTAACGTCAACACTTTTGATGATGGTAAATGGGATATTTATCCTTTGCTCCGCTATACCTTTGGTAATTTCCTATCATGTGGATTAAGCCAGCGCTTTGGTCCAGTTTACGCAGGAGGGGTTAATACGGTAAGCCAAATTAATCCTTTATCTCTACAACTTGAGGCGGAAGCAATCACCTCTAAAGACACTATTAATTACTCAATCTTGAGTATATATCAACTATTACCTTGGTTAAAAGTGGTGGCGCGTTATGAAAATATTAAATCGGAAAATCAATTAACGCCGGGGTTTATTATTTATTTACCACATGATTGGGAAATAAAAGGTAACGCTGTCGTTAATAAGAATGGATTGAAAATAGTATTAGGGCAATTCATCTTACGTTGGTAAAAAAGAACAATCTATCAAACTAACAATAAACAAACCAAAAAAATAATATAGGAGATTAACAATGAAAACACTAATAAAAACACTATGGAAGAGTATCACCATCACCAACCTGAACATCCAGGAGACAGTCACCACAAAAAAGGAGTTTCTGATCTTTATCCTGATCCTCCTAATAACTGTCCTCATTACTGCAGTAATTGGTGTAAAATTTGTCGTTCAGCCCAATCTTGATCCCCTGGGTTATATAATAAAAAGTGAGCGGCTATGGACAGGAGTATGTTTCATTATAGTATCCATACTGGATGCTATCATTATACTTACTATTATGTCTCACTTGCATAAACGAACAAACAAGTAGGCGAACACGAAACCGTGCCAGACTTACGCACGGTTTCTTTAATTTGTCTCAATTCGCCAACCATCACCACTAGGGACTAATCTGCCTTGAACTGTAAATCCCGCGGCTTTTTGGTGTCCACCGCCACCAAATATATCTAACTAGTCAACTTTATATTAATATTGCACCAATCGATTATCATCATTGGTCATTTTATTGTCTAGCTAGACAAATAATAGACTGCTAAGCTATAATAATAACACAATAATAATATAGACTTTCAATATATGTCTACTGCAAAACCACTCACCAAAATATTGCTTCATATCCTAACGGTCGCTGGTAAGGGAGCGATTGATTTCTATAATCTATCCCATGATCTCAAGTTTAACGGGAGCGCCTACTTACATGGCGGTCATGCCTACGTACACCAACTTAAACGATTGCAAAATGAGCGGGAAGCTAAACTCGTGTTAAAGCGTTTACGGCAGCGTGGCTATATTAAAGCAGAAAAATTAGGCAAACGACTTTTAGTTACCCTCACTGCCAAAGGACAGCAGGCGACGTTAGCGACACAACTCCGAAACGCACCGATGTTAAGCGGTGGATGGTTTACGGTAGTTATTTTTGATGTGCCCCAGAGTGTAAATAATGCTCGGCGACAACTACGATGGTTATTACGACAAGGTGATTTTATAAAACTGCAACAGAGTGTATGGATCAGTCGAGCTAACGCCTATAAACCACTAACAGAACTCTGTCAAAGGCTCAAATTAAAACCTTGGGTGAATATATTCTACGCCCGTAACTTCCTCCATCTCCCACACCAACTAATAAAATAATAAAGAATCAATACTTCCTATGGTTGTTTTTATGTCCAGCTGGACATAAAAACAACCATCTCTTAATTGGAGTCAGGGTTATTCTTTTACTACCTCCCATCCATTGTCGATTTGTTTAAATTTTCCAGCGATAGTAAACCCAGCGGCTTTTTGATGCCCGCCACCGCCAAATAGTTTGGCTAACTCTGCCACATCAATGTCATCACGGGTAGTACGCAGACTTCCTTTAATTGTACCATCAGCCTGTTCTTTTAATACCAGCGTAGCTTTAAAACCAGACAAATCATTTAAAAAATTAGCTATTCCTTCCAATGCCTCGTTATCTACATTTAGCTCATCCATATCTAGCTGAGTAATTACCGTAGTTACCAAACCCAACTCGTCGTTAACATGCAAACGCTCTAAAGCCCGTCCCCATAGTTTTAAATCATTAATTGATTTGTTGCGTATTATTTGCTCAAAAATTTTACTTACTCTGGCACCCTTAAGCAACATCTCGGCGGCTGCTTGCAATGATTCAGCGGTTGTGCCCGGATTAGAAAAACTACCAGTATCGGTTAGAACCCCAGTTAATAAACAGGTTGCCATCTCTTGTGTAATTGGAATCTCCGCTTGTTTAAACCAATCATAAAGTATAATGGTCGTAGCCGAAGCTTGTTTATAAACAATATTTATATCACCATAACCTGGGTTAGTATGATGATGATCCAAATTAATGGTGGCCAAATTTATGGGCCGCTGTTCCCATTGCTCTGCCAAACCAGTCATGGCGATTTCTGCAGCATCTACACAAAATAACAAATCAAAATCTGCTAAATTAATTTCTTCTGGATGATAAACAATAGACTCGCTGTAGGGCAAAAATCTAAAAGTTGTCGGCACAGCTGCCGGCAAAAACATGGTTACTGCTTTACCTTGGGCTTTAAGTGCCAACATTGTAGCAATAACCGAGCCAGTAGCGTCGCCACAGTTTTTGTGACTGGTAATTAATATTTTCTGCGCCCCAGCCAAAACTGACTGTAATTTTTGTATATCAAAACTGGTTATCATAAGTAACCAGGAATCTTAATACTACTTGCTTAAACTGTCAAGTAGATGTTCTATGCGCCCAGCCTGCTCTTCTGTATTATCTAGAACAAAACGTATTTTAGGTACACGATAAGTCTTTAGTCGGCCATTAAGTACCTGCTGCATTTCTGGCCGTACTTGTTCTAATAACTTTAAAATTTCTTTCCCGCGCTCAAATGGCAATACACTAATTTTTACTTGAGCCTGCTCTAAATCTGCCGTTACTCTAATCTGCCCAATAGAAACTAAAACGTCGGCCGGGGTTTCTACTATTTTTTTAAATAAAATACCTAGTTCATGTTGTAATAAACTATCAAGCTGAAACAAACGTCGCGATCTAGGCGCCCGCTCTTCAGGAAACATGCTGACGGCGGATTTCTTCATGGTAGATTTCCAAATTATCGCCAATGTCAATTGCTATTTGTCCTTTTAACTTTAAGCCACACTCTGCTCCTTCGGTTACTTCGGTAATTATTTCTTTACCTAATCTAATTTCTTCAATCATTGCTTCCGTAGGGATATTATCTCGCATTAATTTGATTTTAGTACCCGCTTTAATACTTCCTTTTAATACCCTTACGCCCACAATAGTATCTTTTTTGCCTCGTTTAAAAATAGCTAGAACTTTACCTTGTCCAATTTGCGATCTAACTAGTTCTGGTTTAAGCAGAGTATCAAGTCTTTTTTTAACTTCATCTAACAAATCATAAATAACCTGATAATTCATGGCAAAAACTTGTTTATCTTTAGCCAAAGCCTGGGCCGGCGGCAAAATCTGTACATGAAAACCCAAAACAATAGCTCCTGAAGATTCAGCAGTATTAATATCAGTTTCATTAATATTACCCAAACCCGCTTTAATTACTACCGCCTGGACATCGGGAGTTGATATTTTTTTTAAAGAAGAAATAATGGCTTCTCGTGATCCTAAAACATCTGTTTTAATAATTACTGGCAGGGAGGGGGTGTGGTTCTCTTTTTGTTCGCCTTCGGTTGACTCAGTAACTATAGTCGGTAAACTAGTTGCTCGAGTATAGGTTGATGCTTTGCGTATTATATCTCGGGCTTCAGCTTCGTGTACAACCTTAAAAACATCACCCACCACTGGTGAGGCTTTTAATCCTAAAATTTTAACTGGAGTTGCTGGGCTAGCTTCAGTTATATCTTTTCCTAAAAAATTCTTCATGGCTTTTACCTTACCAGCAGCTTGTCCGGCCACTACATAATCACCACGTTTTAAAATACCGGCTTGCACCAGAGCTGTAGCTACCGGACCTTCACCTTTATCTACGTGCGCCTCAATAATAGTTCCCACAGCGGCCCGATTGGAATTGGCACTAACTTTTTCTAAGTCAGCCAACAATAATACCATATCCAATAAATCATTTAAACCCATTTTCTTTTTAGCAGAAATCGGCACACAAATTGTTTTACCGCCCCAATCTTCTGGCAATAAATTCAATTCGGCTAAACTTTTTTTAAGTTTATCTATATCTGCCTCTGGTTTATCAATCTTATTAATAGCAATTAAAAAAGGTAAATTTTCTTTCTGAGCAATCTCTAACGCCTCTAAAGTCTGTGGCTGAATACCATCGTCAGCGGCAATAACAATAATTGCAATATCAGCTAATCTACCACCGCGAGAACGCATGGCTGAAAATGCTTCGTGACCTGGGGTGTCTAAAAAAGTGATCAGGCGAGCTCGGTGAGCCTGATCATCCTGAGCCTGTCGAAGGATCCCTCGGTCGGCTTCGCCGCCTCGGGATTTCGGTGTGTCCTTTGGCCACACCTCAACTTGATAAGCACCAATGTGCTGAGTAATGGCGCCACTTTCCTGATCTACCACATTGGTTTCTCTAATAGCATCCAATAACTTAGTTTTACCATGATCCACGTGTCCCATTACCACCACTACCGGCGGACAGCTAACTTGCTGATCTAAATCAGCTTTTAAAATTTCATCCAAATCCGCAGCTTGGGTACTTTCTGCCCTAAGCTCTTTAACTTGTTCATCTAATAACTGAGTAATATATCCCAAATCTTGAGCAATAATCGAGGCTGTTTCAAAATCTATGCGCTCATTAATTGAAGCCATTACTCCATTTTTAAATAACTCACCAATAACTGTGGTTACTGGCAGACCCAGCAAATCAGCAAATTCCCGGGTGGTTAATATTTTAGGAATAGCCACTTCTTTAGCTTTACCCGATTCAGTAACTCCTAATTTTTTTTCAACTACCACATATTGATTCTGGATTTGCCCAACCCTTCTTTCTGACCACAACTTGATAACTTTTTGCGCCGCCCGATCATCAATCTTTATTGCTCTAAATCCAATATCAAAACCCAGCTTAGGTAATTCTTCTCTAAGCTGCTGGGTAGGAATTTTTAAGCGTCTGGCAAGTTCTGTAATATTCATATTGATTATTTAATAGGAACCACAAATGGCCTTTATTTATAGTTTAAAGACTTGCTTTATTATACGTGGCATTGACAGATAAGTCAATAATTGATGTACTTAAATACTTAATCATTTACCCTTGACAAAAATCAGGACTTCAGATAAGGTACATTGATTATCTTTTTTATGGCTTTAACTATAGAACAGCAATTATTGGAAATTATTAATAAATCCAAGCACATTTTAATCACTTTTTCTCCTTCTAGAAGCGGTGATGCTTTGGGCTCTAGTTTAGCCTTGGCCAGTTTTTTGGAACAGCAAGGCAAACAAGTAGATGTGGTGGTAAGTAATTGGCAATTACCAGGTATTTACCGTTTTTTACCGAATGTTAAACAAATCAAAAACCAATTGGCCAGTTTAAGAAAATTTATTGTTTCTTTGGATTTATCTACTAACAAACTGGAAGATTTAAGTTATAGCGTAGAGAATAATCGTCTACATATTTATTTAACACCCAAAAGCGGTACTTTTACTGCTTCGGATCTTACTACCCGTTCAACTAATTTCATGTACGATATTATTATAGTGTTGGACTCACCTGATTTAGAATCGCTAGGGGAGATTTACCATAATAACACTGACTTTTTTTATCAAACCACAATTATAAATATTGATCATAATACTGCCAATGAACACTTTGGCCAACTTAATATTGTAGACTTTAACACTGCTTCTACTGCTGAAATTGTCTTTCGTTTATTAAAAAATTTGCATCTTAATCATATTACTGCCGATATTGCCACTAATTTATATACCGGTTTATCGTCAGCTACCAAGAGTTTTAAAACTTCTACCGTTACCCCAGAAACTTTATCGCATGCCGCAGAATTAATTGGACTAGGGGCCAGGCGAGAAGAAATTGTTACTCATTTATACCGTACCAAAACTTTACCCATGTTAAGATTATGGGGTAGAGCTTTGGCTAGATTAAAAAGTGATTCTTCGCGCCGCCTGGTTTGGTTGCTATTACAGCCAGATGATTTTATAAAAAGCGGAGCTAGCGAAGAAGATCTGCCAGGGATAATTGATGAGTTAGTTACCACCACGCCCGAGGCCGGAGTAATTGTTCTATTTTATGAAAAAAAACCTGGCGAAACTTGCCTACTAGTTCAAACTAATCCTGGACGCAATGCTGCAGATTTATTAAAACCCTTCAACCCTTCCGGCGACCGGCTTAACTCTCAAGCTTGTCTAAAAAATAAAACCTTGTTAGAAGCAGAAAAAATGGTGATTGAATATTTAAGACAAATATTACCACAATCACTTAATCAATAAACTAATTAATTAGGGTTGATGACAAGATCATCTTGTTTTATTATAATAAAGCAGATCTAGTCAAAACTTCTGTATCTTAATCATTGTCAGGATGCGTAGCTTCCACCTTCGTCCGACGCGGCGGACTTCGGCGGACAAGCAGTTTCCACCCTAAACGTTATATAAGCGTCCCGATATCAATCGGGATTCGAGCCCAGGACGATCACGGTTAATAATGAATTATTTTTAAATATGGATGCGTAGCTCAGTTGGTTAGAGCAGGCGTCTTATAAGCGCCAGGTCCCTGGTTCGAGTCCAGGCGCATCCACCATTATTTTAAATCTTGGGGGCGGCTAGCTCAGTTGGTTAGAGCGCAACATTGACATTGTTGAGGTCACAGGTTCAACTCCTGTGCCGCCCACCAGAAAATTTATAAAAAATTGCTATGATTTATTTAAATTATAGTTGATTTTTTATTAAAATTGTGCTACAATAACTATGTTTATTATTAAACCTTAAGAAAGGGGGCAATATGTGGGCACAAACAATTGTCTACTCATTTCAAAATATGTGGACTCAATTTACAGATTTTTTGCCTGAATTATTAAGCGCCTTAATCGTCCTGGTCGTAGGATTGTTAATTGCCGCTGCTTTAGGCAAATTAGCTGCCAAGATTATTTCTTTGGCAAAATTAGATGATCTCTTGGCTAAAACCGGCCTTACACAAAAAGCGGAAAATGCCGGCTTACCTATATCTTTATCTGGTATTTTTGGTTGGTTAGTTAAATGGTTTTTTATAGTAGTTATTCTAATAGCTGTAGCCGATATTCTACAATGGTCACAAATCACCAGTTTCTTGAACGCAGTAGCGCTTTATATACCCAATGTTCTAATTGCCGTAATTATACTAACAGTTGGTTTGATTGTGGCACAGTTCGTTTACAATGTGGTAGAAAAAGGTATTAAAGTTTCTAAAGCTCCTACTTCTGCGGTAAAACCATTAGCAGCGCTGTCTAAATGGGCAATTATTATTTTCACCTTAATGGCGGCCTTAATTCAACTAGGTGTTGCCACCAGCTTAATTGAAATTCTGTTTACAGGCCTAGTGGCTATGCTGGCCTTGGCTGGCGGATTGGCTTTTGGCTTGGGTGGCAAAGAGCGAGCGTCTAGATGGCTTGATGTGATTGAACGAGAGATATCAAAAAAAGATTAAACTAAATTAAAACAAAACCGCCCAAATATATTGAGGCGGTTTTGTTATTAATAAATTACTAAATAGAAAATGAATGGTATAGTATAGCTATGGCTACCTTTAATAAAAATCAGCTACCACCGCTTATCAAACGACTAACTAATGGCTTAAAATCCCAACATCCTCAAGCTAATATTTATTTAGTCGGCGGTGCAGTGCGCGATATTTTATTAAAACGCCCAACCAAAGATTACGACTTAGTAGTGGCTGGTATTAGTGGCAGACAATTGGAAAAATCTTTACAAAAAATGGGTAAGGTCGTTTTGGTTGGTAAAAAATTTGGCGTTTATAAATTCACTCCGCCCAATTGGCAGGGTGAAGCTTTGGATATTGCTTTACCGCGGCTAGATCATGCTTTCGGCACCGGGCGCTACCGAGATGTGAAAATAAAAACTTCCAGCCAAGTTACTATTGAACAAGATCTAAAACGGCGTGATTTCACCATTAACTCCATGGCTTTTGATTTAGTAAATAATATCATTATCGATCTTGTTTCTGGTCAAAAAGATTTAAATAACAAAATAATTAGAACTGTCGGTACGCCTGGATTGCGTTTTCAAGAAGATTATTCGCGCCTGCTTCGGGCTATTAGATTCTCCTGTCAGCTTAATTTTTCTATTGAACCTAAAACCAAACAGGTAATTTGGCAATTGTTAACCAAAGCAGTATTAGCCAAACAAGCCAGCAACTGGGTTATTCCACGAGAAATTATTGCTCGTGAATTTTTAAAGTCGTTAAAATTCAATCCACCGTTAGCTTTTGAACTATGGGACAAAACCGGATTTTTCAAATCATTAATACCCGAAATTTGGGCTATACATAAAATTCCCCAAGCTAAAGAATTTCACAGCGAGGGCAATGTATATGAACACACCTTACTGGCTCTAAAAGCGTTTACTAGCCAACGTTGGCAATCTTTTTTTCCTAAGCAGTCACCGGGACTAAATGTATTGCTAGCTACGGTACTACACGATATTGGTAAACCATTAACCTTGCAAACACCAAAATCTCATGGAGTCAAAATAATAAAAACTCCGGAACATGATATTAAAGGAGCTGAATTAATTCCTAATATTATTAGTCGTTTAAAATTAACCAGCTATGTTGAGGCAACTGGAAATAAAATTGATCCTGATTTGGTAGAATGGTTAGTGGCTAAACATATGCTGTTGGTTCACGGACACCCATCTGAATTCAAACCAGGAACACTGTATCGTTATTTTTATAAAAATCAAGCCTGGGGTTTGGCTTTGCAGCAAGTTATTTTTGCAGATTCTTGGGCCACCTTGCCAGCTGACGGTCGAAAACTATTTGACCGCATAATTATCTTACGTAAAAGATTAAAACAACTTAAATCATTACTAACAAAAAAAGGTGAATTAAAATTATTGCTTGATGGCAATCAAATTATGAAATCATTAAAACTTAAACCAGGACCGCAAATTGGCCTATTATTAAAGAAACTAACTGAGGCACAATTATCAAAAAAGGTTGCTACCCCTAAACAAGCACTGATTTTTTTAAAAAAACTAATATGAAACAGCAAATTATAGTTTCACAACTTACAACTGCCACTAGATTAGATAAATTTCTAGTTGCGAATTTGGAAAAATTTTCCCGTAGTTTTATTCAGCAAACAATTAAACAGGGAAAAATTCTGGTAAATAAGAAAAAAGTAACCGTTCACCATTTTTTAAAAAATGGTGATATAATTTCACTAAATTTTTCTGAACCTAAACCAATATCAGTAATCCCGACCACCAAAATACCTTTGGAAATAATTAAGGAAACGCCAGATTTCTTAATTATAAACAAACCAGAAGGTCTAGTAGTGCATCCAGCCCCGGGGGTAAATGAGCCAACTTTGGTTGATGGATTAATTGTAAAATTCCCAAAAATTAAAAATCTTGGCGAAGATCCGTTGCGTCCTGGTATAGTACATAGATTAGACCGCGATGTTTCGGGATTAATAATAGTAGCTATAACTCCAGCCATGTTTGAACACTTAAAACGACAATTCAAAAATCATCTGATTCACAAAGAATATACTGGTTTAGTTAACGGACAAGTACAACTACCCAGTGGGATTATTGATTTCCCCCTAGGACGATCTCGAACTAAACACGGTAAAATAGCAGCCCGACCCAAAGGTGGGGAAGGCGAACCAGCGATAACTAAATTTGAAGTAATGCAAAAATTTACCCACACGACTTTGCTTAAAATTCAAATTATCACTGGGCGTACACACCAAATAAGGGCACACTTGGCTGCTTTTGGTTATCCATTGGTTGGTGATAAAATTTATAAACCAACCAAAATTCAAACTAATAAAAAAATAGGTAGATTATTTTTACACGCTTCATATTTAGAATTTACTGATTTAGACGGTAATCAACAAAAATTCTCTTCTCCTTTACCCGATGAATTAAACCTATATCTTGAAACTTTACATTAACCTATGATTATTACTATTTCAGGAACACCCGGCTCGGGTAAAAGCACTCAAGCTAAACTTCTAGCTAAAAAACTTGGTTGGAAATTATTTGATGTTGGACATTTGCGTCGCGAAATAGCTAGACGACACAACATGACAATAGAGGAATTAAATAAATTAGGAGAAAAAGAAAATTGGACTGATAAAGAAGTGGATGGATATATTAAAAAATTAAGCAAAAAATTTAATAATATTATCTTTGATGGTCGTATTGCTTTCTATATAATTCCCTCATCGCTTAAATTATTTATAACTGTTAATCCGAAAATTGGCGCGGCGCGTGTATTTTCTCAACTACAAAAAGATAAAGAAGGACGAAATGAAGGTCGCCATTTAACTACTGTAAAAAAAGTGGAACAAAGTCATAAAAATAGAACTAAATCAGATAATAAACGGTACAAAAAATACTATGGCATTAATTTCCTGAACAAATCACAATATGATTTTATCCTTGACACTACCAAGCTGACTATACAACAGGGGTTTAATAAACTATATTCATTTATCAAGAAAAAAATAAAATCATAAACCCCATATGTATATATTAATGACCTTGACTAAAAATACAAAAGTTGTTATTCTAATCTAGCCCCAAACATAAGCAGTGGGCTTATAGCTAGGGATTAACTTTATCAGTATTAATTAAACAACATTATTATGATACAACCTAAACTAACTTCAATTAAAGATTTAACCGAAATAAAATCTGGTCAATTAATAAGGATACATCAAAAAATCAAAGAATTAACTGCCAAGGGAGAAGAAAAAGAGCGAGTTCAAATTTTCGAAGGAATGGTTATTGGTCGTCGTGGTGGCAAAGGAACGGGCGCAACTATTACTGTTAGAAAAATTTCTAACGGTGTGGGGGTTGAAAAAATTTTTCCACTGCACTTGCCCACCATCACTAATATTGAACTAGTTAAAGAATATAAAACCAAAAAAGCTCAACTTCCTTATTTGCGCACCTACAAAAAGAAGCTTAAAGAAAAGACAGCGATAAGTAAGAGCTAGCGTAAGAGTAGAGAGTTATTAGATGCGCCTTATCCTCTTACTCAATCCTCTTACTCTTACTGAATCTGCGGACGTGGCGGAATTGGTATACGCGCAGGCTTGAGGTGCCTGTGGGGGCAACCCCGTGGAGGTTCAAGTCCTCTCGTCCGCACCATTGAGGAAATTGCGGCAGAGCCGCGCAATACTTACAATTAATCATTAATCTACTAAAAAACTAATTTTATGAATAAAGAATCACAGTTTGAAAAAGAATTATCTCTAGAAGAAAAGCTTGAAAGAGCTAAAGCATTTTTAGAAAAAGCTAGGGTTAGTTCTGGCCAGAATCGTACAAACGCTGTTTTTGAAGTTGAGGGTTATTTTATCGACGCTGACCTTACTCCAGAAGACCTTCAAAAAATTGGTACAAGTCGTGAAGAACTAGATGAGTTAATTCTTCAAGGCGACAAAGAAGAAGCAAAGGAACTACTAGAAAGAGCGAGGTCATCCCATGGACAAGAAAGATTTATTGCTGTCACGCATTTTCAGGAGATACTGGAATCACAAGCTGCAAAGAGGAAGGGTATAAAATCATTCGGGCTGGAGGAGATAGGTACCACCCCGGGAGAACTCAACGCATTACTCTCCGAGTATAAATAAAGACTATAGAGAATAATCTAATGCCACGACGAGCCATTCATTTGGGAAAATTTTCTCGCCCCGCCACGGCTGGGTGAAATGCGCTGTGCCCCGTAGTAAGCTTTGCTTTACTACTGGGGTTAGAACTATCTTTAAAATACAACACCAGTCGGACGCGTAGCTCCCCGAAGAAGTCTCGTTTCACTCGACTCTACGGGGCGAGCAACTGGTTACTAACTTGTCACGTCGATGGGGCCTACCGAAATTAAGGAACCGTAGCTCAGTTGGTGCCCAAGGCACATCAGCCTCGGGCTGAGGTTATCCCGCTACGCGGGACAGGGAGCGTCTCGTTTACACCCGCCTGCCCCGTTCGATGTACATTGAAAAGGAGATAGGGACGGTTAGCTCAATGGAAGAGCACTGCGTTTACATCGCAGGGGTTATAGGTTCGAATCCTATACCGTCCACCATTCGACTCGGCTTTAATTAAAAGCCTCGCTCATGGCGGGCCGTACGAGTCGAATGTCCCGAGTTTATCGAGGGACTACAACCCTTACTCTAACTCTTTACTTTCATTAAAATATGACTTGGGGGAAATTTATATTAGGAATATTAATCGCCTTTGCGGGTTTTTTACTAGTTTGGAAAAGTGAATGGATAATGACCAACTTTGGCAGAATACCTTGGGCCGAAGAACATCTAGGAACCGAGGGAGGTTCTAGAATATTTATTAAAATACTCGGTATTATAATTATTATCCTCGGTTTTGGTATAATGTTTGATCTTTGGCAACCAGTAATGCAAGCTGTTTTTAGCCCTTTCTTTCGTGGCTTAGCTGAATAGAATTAATTTACCAAGGGTCAATAGTTACACCCGCCGTGACCCATGGGCCGTTAGCTCAGTTGGTAGAGCACTACATTTGCAATGTAGGGGTCACCGGTTCGAGTCCGGTACGGTCCACCAAAGTATATTTAACATCATTTTGATAACAATAGTTTATTTTTTATAAGCTGACAATTAGCAACTAAATCTTTGAGTTTAATCCAAGATAGATAAAAATTTTAGAAAATTTTACACTAATTACTTAAATGAAGTAATTTTTTTGTTGACAAAATTATCTCTTCTTTTTATAATCAAATTAGATCTTGTATTTATTGTATATTGCTTTATAATAAAGATAGTGGATAATTTAATAAAAATAAAAATTTATTCATCATCTATAAACTAGGAAAATTTTTTTCCCATAAGAGGGGAGGTGAGATTATGGCCAAAAAGAAAGCGGCAAAAAAGACAGCTAAGAGAAAGGGTGGTAAGAAAAAGAAGAGGTAGTACTGATTTTCTAGATAATTAAAAACCCCATCTCGTTAAACGAGATGGGGTTTTGTGTTTACTAGGAACTTACTGTTTTAAATCAAAATAAAACCGCTTGAGGTTGTTCTTTTCCCTCGTCATCAAATAGCTTAATAGTTCCATAAACCCCATCATAGCCCGGCTCGATTGATACCTTGCCACTATGCAAACGCTGAATAGCCTCCACTACGCGTGCCGTGGTAATTTTAGTTAATTCACTGGCTGGAGTATCAAGTAAAGTTTGTAATTCGCCACCGCCAGCTGATACTAAATTCCAATACTCAGCTTCTACTGCTTTGGTTTGCCTACCTTTAACGCCTTGCGCTTGAGCGATTACTTTATCTAACTCAATCAAACTAATAAATGGTAATGCGCCTTTGGGTTTAAAATCAGGCTTGCGATCTGCTAATTCATTAACTCTATACAAAACGCCTATTGTTAACTCACGTCCACAAACTGGACACATTTTTTTGTGTTTTACCGTATCAACGGGATTAAGACTTATTTTACAATCACGATGGCCATCAAAATGATAACGTCCTTCATCAGGAAAAAATTCTATAGTGCCAGCAAGTCTTAATGACAATAATTTATCTTCACCAACTGCTAATGCTTGAGGGCTACCTTTTTTAAGGGCTTGGATAATATTATCATAAGATAATTCGCTTCCTTCAAAAATATCCGCTTCACGACCAATATTGGGTAACGAATGAGCATCTGAATGAGATACCAACGCCACTTTATCAAGGGATCGCAAACGCCAATTCATAGCCGGATCAGACGAAAGGCCTGTTTCTAAAGCAAAAATATGTTTTGTTAAATTTTCAAAACATTGTTGCACATTATCATAACCGGATTTAGAACCAAATATGGCAAACCAAGGTGTCCAAATATGAGCCGGTATTAAAACGCTCTTGGCATCAGTCTCCAATATTATTTCCAATAACTTTTGCGAAGATAAACCCAAAATTGGCCGTCCATCACCACCTAATTTACAACCTCTGGTTGTTAATTTTTTATTTATTTTTTCTGCAACTTCAATTGATGGCGCATATAGGCAATGGTGCACACGCCTAGTAGCGCCAGTATGTGAATAAATACAAGCTACTTCGGTGCCAACAATAAAATGCACGTCAGCTAATTTTTTCTCTTTAAAACGTAAATCTTTAAGGCGAAGATTTGACTTTAGGCGATACAAACCATTGCCTTCTGGCTCTAACTTTTCTTTAATTTCCACAAACCATTTAGGGTGTGTAAAATCTGCACAGCTTACTATGCTTATACCTTTAATTCGGCACCACAAATCAATATTTTCCAGCGTTAGTTGCGGCGAACAAGCACGGGAATATTTAGAATGAATATGTAAATCGGCATAATAGCGCATACCACTAGTCTATCATAAATAAATAAACGAGGTACAATGATTACAGTCTAATTTTGCACCTCAACTAATATAAAAACACCCCTATTTTATTTATAGGAGTGTATTGTATTAAGATCCGTTTAAGAGTTAGTTATCTCAATACGCGGTACTTCCTTTATCTGCACTGCTCGGCCATCTGGGATGGTCACTTCATACTCGTCAGACACAGTGACCGACCCAGGAAGTGGAATATTCTTACTCCGGCAAAACCAAAGTAGTAAATTGTTAAAGGCAAATTGAATAAAGGTGTGCCGTGAATCGTCATCTACTACTAACGGCCTGCTTTTTGGATATTGTTCTATTTTTCCCTTTATAGCTTTCGCCCACCGTATAAATATACTATCACCCTCACCAAGAGGTACACTCACCATAACCTTTATCGGTATCGCACACTGCAACAGGCCCAAGAAGGTACTTTGATCATCACTATGTACCTCCGCTTTCACCGAACAAGGTGGTCCACCCGGAAAGGGATATTTTAGGATGGCCTCTTGTGAACCTTCGCTTTCCCGAGGATAAATGTCATAGACGCCGTCTATGCCATTTAATAAATTCACCCTATCTGTCGCAAAGAACCATACCATCATATCGAAACCGTACTTCTTAATAGAAGGATATTTAGTGATGACATCCTGTAACAAAAGATGAATCACTAGCTGGAAAGCGCTGGGATGGTTGTGAAGAAATTCACGACGTTGCTGCAGTACAGTTTGAAATCCACTATTAACTGGTGCGTGAAGCTGCTCTATTTCTCTCTCATAGAGGCGGCCGTGATTTTGGACATCTTCCCAAGTGAAGAAAGGAATATAAGTAATATATGCTTGGTTGAATGGATCAAACTTTTCTCCAAACTCTTCCTGTGCTTGGGCAGATAAAAAGGTTATGTTAAAGTTCATGTGATTTCTCCTTTATTTTATTGTTTTATTGATTTTCTGTTAATTTTACTTATTTAACATCTTAAATTAAAGAATACAGAATGTCAAGAGCCTTTAAACAAGAGTGCTTAAATAACAAAAAATCAGCAATTAAGTCTTGGCAATGGCCTACTTTCCCGCGGACTAATGTCCGAGTATCATTGGCGCTCGAGGGCTTAACTGCTCTGTTCGGGATGGGAAGAGGTGTTTCCCCTCGGCTTGGATCACCAAGACATAACTGCTGATTTTTTTGTTTATAACAAATTAAATGCCTGCTATGGTCGATGGTGTTAGATAGAATATCAAACCAATAACCATCGACAAAATAATAAGTAATAATGCTAATTGTAATCCTTCTCGTTTTTTATTTGTATTTATAAACATGGGTAAATTTAATGATTCGTTCTTGTGGTTAAACATTCAGCTGATTAGTATGGCTTGGCTTAAATCTTTACAGATCTTACACCTACCACCTATCAACCCCATAATCTCTGGGGAGCTTAATAACGAAATCTAATCTTGAAGACGGCTTCACACTTATATGCTTTCAGCGTTTATCCGTGCCGAACGTAGCTACCCAGCTATGCCCTTGGTAGGACAACTGGTACACTAGAGGTTCGTTCTTCCCGGTCCTCTCGTACTAGGGAAGAGCCTTCTCAAATTTCGAGCGCCCGCGACAGATAGGAGACCGAACTGTCTCACGACGTTCTGAACCCAGCTCGCGTACCGCTTTAATTGGCGAACAGCCAAACCCTTGGGAGCTTCTTCACCCCCAGGATGCGATGAGCCGACATCGAGGTGCCAAACCGCGTCGTCGCTGTGGACGCTTGGACGCGATCAGCCTGTTATCCCCGGAGTAACTTTTATCCGTTGAGCTTCGACCATCCTATATTGGATCGTCGGATCACTAACTTCTGCTTTCGCAACTGCTCGGGTTGTC
>Ga0265296_1001346_pt1 | contig 28689 bp, 29 predicted proteins | sample MunlanPumphouse1_FD_189073 | JGI IMG/M metagenome (GOLD analysis project Ga0265296, IMG submission 189073) | Groundwater microbial communities from a municipal landfill in Southern Ontario, Canada - Pumphouse #1 | ecosystem: Environmental > Aquatic > Deep subsurface > Groundwater | place... | reverse complement strand
CACGGTCAAGGGCGACGTCCACGACATCGGCAAGAACATCGTCGGCGTCGTGCTTCAGTGTAACAACTACGAGGTCATCGACCTGGGCGTCATGGTCCCGGCCGACCGCATCCTCGACGCCGCCATCGAACACAAGGTGGACATCGTCGGCCTCAGCGGCCTCATCACCCCGTCGCTGGACGAGATGGTCTTCGTAGCGCGCGAGATGGAGCGGCGCGGCTTTGATATCCCCCTGCTGATCGGCGGAGCCACGACCAGCCGCACCCATACGGCGGTCAAGATCGAGCCCGGCTATCGCAAGGGTTCGACCACCTATGTCATCGACGCCAGCCGCGCCGTCGGCGTGGTCTCGGGCCTGCTGTCGCCGACAGACAAGGCCAAGAACGAGGCCGCGACGCGCGACGAATACGTCCGTATCCGCGAACAGTACGCGCGGGGACAGGAGGTGAAGGCCCGCGCCACGCTCCAGCAGGCGCGCGAGAACCGCTTCAACGTCGAGCCGACCGCCCCCCTGCCCGGCAAGCCGTCGTTCATCGGCGTGCGGGCCTTTGACGCCTGGGACCTGGCCGATCTGGCCGACCACATCGACTGGACGCCCTTCTTCGCCAGTTGGGAGCTGATCGGCCGCTATCCGCTGATCCTCGAAGACGAGATCGTCGGCGAGGCGGCCAAGGACCTGTTCAAAGACGCGCAAGGAATGCTGAAGCGGATCATCGACGAGAAGTGGTTCACGGCGAAAGGCGTGGTCGGCTTCTGGCCCGCTCAGGCCGTGGGCGACGACATCGCCGTCTATGCCGACGAGAGCCGCGCCGAGGAGATCGCCCGCTTCCACACCCTGCGCCAGCAAATCAAGAAGTCGAACGGCAAGCCCAACCTGGCCCTGTCGGACTTCATCGCGGAAGAAGGCCAGGATTATGTCGGCGCCTTCGCCGTCACGGCGGGTCACGGCGAACTGGAAATCGCCAAGACGTTCAAGGACGCCGGCGACGACTATTCCTCGATCATGGCCACAGCCCTGGCCGACCGCCTGGCCGAAGCCTTCGCCGAGGCCCTGCACAAGAAGGTGCGGACCGAGCTTTGGGGCTATGCCGCCGACGAAGCCACGACCACGCAGGACCTGATCGAAGAGAAGTATCAGGGCATCCGCCCCGCCCCCGGCTATCCGGCCCAGCCCGACCACACGGAAAAAGCCACCCTGTTCCGTCTGCTGCAAGCTGAGCAGAACGCGGGCATGGCCCTGACCGAAAGCTACGCAATGACGCCGCCTGCTTCGGTGTCCGGCCTCTACTTCGGCCATCCGGGCAGCCACTATTTCGGCGTCGGCAAGATCGACCGCGACCAGATCGAGGACTACGCCCGCCGCAAGGGCTGGGACATCGAAACCGCCGAACGCTGGCTGGCTCCGATCCTGAACTATGATCCGGGCGCAGTCGCTCGCGACACGGCGGCCTGAAATAGCGACCGCTGCCGCGCGGCGGCGCCTCAACCCGCCTTGCTGGACCAGCCTAGGATCACCAGGCAATAATCCAGGCACAAAAAAGGTGGCGAGTCTGAAGACCCGCCACCAATCTTGCGTTGCCTTGAAGATTAATACTTCAGGCGAGCGCCAACGAAGAAGTAACGGCCCACAACGTCATAGGCGTTGGGATCGGTGTTGCCGTCGTTGGCGTTATCGAACACCGGCGGCTCTTTATCCGCCAGATTACGAATGCCGCCGAAGAACTGGACGTTCTCGTTCACCTGATAGGTAGCGCTGACGTCATGGTACCAATAAGAATCAACCGTGCTGTAGCCACCGTCCTCGAAGGCCGGGATGTTGCCCTGGTTGTCCATGGCGTCAATGAAGGTGCCCGAGTAGTTCAACCGCACCGGACCCAGGTCATAGCCCAGGTTCAGGTTGGCCTTGAACTCCGGAAGGGAGGCGCTGATGTTGTAGGCGCCTGCCGTGCCGGCGTAGTCGATGCCGTCCAGCTCGTACTTGTCGAGGTAGGTCAGGTTAAAGGCGACATCCAGCTTGTCGCCGAAGAAGTCGCTGCTCCACGGCACGTTCCAGCCGTAACGGGCCGAGAGGTCGACACCCGAGGTTTCCAGCGCAGACACGTTGCCCAGAGGCGCGCGCGCCTTCAGGTTGCCGGCGGCGTCACGATAGATCAGCGCACCGATGGTCGGGTCCGTGCAGGCCGACGAGGTCAGATCTGCAGCCGCGAAGCAGTTGGCGACGATACCGGAAACGCCGCCCTCAATGGTGCCGATGTAACCATCTACGCTGATGTCATAATAGTCGATCGACATCGTCAGACCCGGCGCGAACGTCGGGTTCCAGACCGCCCCCAGGGTGATCGTGTCGGATTCTTCTTCGGAGAGGTTGGGGTTGCCGTAGAAGAAGGACTCGGTCTGAGTGTTCAGAGCAACGAAGCCGGACGTGACCGGATCAGCGCCCAGTTGCAAGGTGCAGAAGGCGCGAACCGAAGCCGACAGCGTGCGCGCGGCGCCCGTGCTCGGGTTAAGGGTTGAGCAGGGGTCCAGCACCGCAGGGAAGCCCTGGTCGTTGGCCTGGAACAGTTCGAACACGTTCGGAGCCCGAACGGCGCGCTGATACAGACCCCGCAGCCGCAGGCTCTCGACCGGCTCCCACGAACCGCCGGCCTTGTAGCTCCAAACCCGACCGACCGTATCGTAGTCCGACATACGGGCGCCGACTTCAAACTCCAGCGAGTGGACGAAGGGCAGGTCCTTAGCGACCGGAATCACGGCTTCAGCGTAAAGTTCTTTCGAGGTAGACGAACCGGCGACCGGACGCTCGGCGTTAAAGCCGAAGATGTCGCCCGTGCGCTTGGCGGCGTCCGGCGTGAAGGACAGGCTGTCCTCACGGTACTCGGCGCCGAAGGCGACGGCCAACGGACCAGCCGGCAGCTCCATCGCCGTGCCCGTGACGTTCAGGGTGACGTTCTGACGCTCGAACACGCTGAGGTCAGAGAAGTCGAGGCGAACGAAGGCGGCAGCTTCGGGCGTGATAGTGCCCGCGCCGAACATGTTGATCGGGACGCAGTTGGAGAAGATCAGCAGCGACGACGGCGCACAGGTGGTTGCGGTGCCGCCGCCTGCGAGAGCAGCCGCCATACGCGAACGGGAGACGTCGTTCTTGATCGAGGTCTTCAGCTCGGTTCGGCCAAAGGCGTAGACGCCCTCAACCTTCCAGTCGCCGCCCAGGTCGTAGGTCAGGCCGGTGTTGATCTGGGTGACATTGGTGTCGTGGTTCTCGATACGCGCGCCGACCTCAGCCATGCGGCGGTCGAAGTTCAGCGGCGCATTCGGATCGGGACGCGAATTCACATAGGCCAGAAGGGCCGGCGAGTTCTGCACGAAATAGTTATCGGCCGGGATGGCGATGCCGGTCGCCGGAGTCGGCGCCAGCTGAATGTTATTGCGGGTATTGGTGTAGAAGACTTCAGCAAAGGCCGTCAGGCGATCGGTGATGTCGTAGTGGCCCATGAAGGCCGTGTTGATGCGCTCGGAAGGCGACTGCAACAGGTTGACCGGAGCAAAGTCGTAGCGGTCGCTGGTCGGGCCGAGATCCAACAAGTTGTTGAACCGGCCGGGCACGCCCGGCGCGCGGAACGAACGGCGGCAAGCGGCGGTGGGGATCGGATTGGCGGCCGTTTCGCAGCCGGCGAACGTGTACGGGTTGGTGACGATGTTGTTCAGCCCGCCGTAGATGCCGGTGCCCGAACCGCCGGCGTTGCTCGACAACGCCCAGGGGCGATCTTCGTTCGGCAGGAAGCCGTCACGGTCAGCATAGCCCAGGAAGCCGGTCACGTTGCCGCGGCCGTCATTGGTGTTGGCGCCGAACGTCACCGAAGCGTTGAACTGCTCGCCGTCGCCGAAGCCCGAGATGCCGTACTGGGTGTTGAAGGCCAGACCCTCAAAGTCCTTCTTGAAAATGAAGTTGACGACGCCGGCCAGGGCGTCCGAACCATAGGTCGCCGAGGCGCCGCCGGTCATCACTTCAACACGCTCGATCAGTGAAGCAGGAATGCTATTCAGATCGACGGCGTTCGACTTGTCGTACGGGACGAAGCGACGGCCGTTCACCAGCACCAGGGTGCGGCTCGGTCCAATGCCGCGCAGATCGACGGTCGCGGCGCCGTTTGCCGGATTGTTGGAGTTGGCCGACAGGCCGGGAACCACCTGCGGCAGTTGGTTCAAGATCTGCTCGACGTTGACGTCCCCACGCGCCTGGATCTGTTCTGCGCTGACAGTCGACACAGGGCTATTGGCGACATAGTCCTGGCGGGCAATGCGCGAGCCGGTCACAACGACGTCGCCAAGCTCGCTGGCTTGCTCAGGCGGTATCGTCTGAGCCATCGCAGGAGTCGCGAGGCCCACGAGTGCAAGGCCGGCGATCATCGTGGACGCTAACAGGCGCTCTCGTTTGATCTGGAAATTCATTTTCACCCTCCTCATGTTGTGACCGACAACAGCAAAGCTCACGCCCCAAGCCTGTCAGCCACGGCTAATTCCTTCGACGCCAAATCAAGCGCTCGACTGATAGCTGGACCGAAAATAGACGCGTGAATTCGGTATCCGACAGAGAAATTACACACCCGCAACAAAGTCACCCTCATCCTGTCGCAAAATCGCCACGCTCTATCTGCGAAAAAGGCAAAATATTGTACGTTTTTCTGCCTTGCCCGAACAAGCGCAGGGTGCAAAACCATCATTACTGGCAAGGAAATTTATAATGGGCGAAATTTGTGCACGTTAGAAACCCGGAAAACACGATTTGTGGAGAAAAAACCCGTTGAACCATGCTCATTTTTAAGTGAAGCGTTCACGCAGTTCAGCGATATCGGTTAGCGCCGCGCCAACCTGCAATGCGCGCAATGGGCGCACACAACCACAGCGGGCGGTCATGGTTCGGAACTGATAGATTCGCAAAGACCGACACCATCTATTCGCCTTGGAAATACCCCGTCTTCAATGCTCATTCGGCGACGATCAAAGACGCCGGTTGAGGCATGATGCGCCGTGCGCGTTAGGAGAGTAGCCATGACCGACCCGGTCGCCTTGAACGAACACATCTGGGTATCGGGCCAGATCGACCCTCAGGAGTTGTCCGCTTTGGCCGCCCGACTGGGCCTGCGCCGGGTCATCAACAACCGACCCGATCATGAGGAGCCGGATCAGCCGACCGGTGCCGAGGTCCGCGCCGCCGCCGAAGCCGCCGGTCTGGACTATCTGGAGGCGCCGGTTCGCGGCATGCCCGATCCCGACACGGTGGCGCGCGTCGGCGAATGGCTGAGCCAACCCGCATCGACTTTGATGTTCTGTCGGTCCGGGATGCGTTCGACCGCCGCCTGGGCCATGGCGGAACGTCTTCGCGGCGCCGACGCCGACGATCTGCGCGCGCAGGCTCTGGCCGCAGGCTATGACCTCAGCCGCCTGCCGCTCTAAAACCAGAAAGTCGCAGTTCGGATCATGGCGACGGCGTCTGATGCGTTACAAGCATTGACAGCTAGGTCGGGGCCAGCCGACCGTTGCCGCTCGCCGAGGACGTTCGCCCGTGATCCCCTATGTCCGCCAGTTCGACTTCACCTATGGCCGCCGCGATCAGGTCTCGCCGCTGATCCAGCGGGTCATCGCCGACAATCCGGGGCCTTTCACCTTTACGGGGACGGGGACCTACATCGTCGGGCGCAACATGCCGGGCGCCCGCGTGGCGGTCATTGATCCCGGCCCCGAGGATGAAGCGCACCTGCACGCCCTGTTGCGTGCGGTGAAGGGACGGACGGTCAGCCATATCCTGGTGACGCACACCCACCGCGACCACGCGCCGTTGTCGCGCGCCCTGGCCGAGGCGGTCGGCGGCGCCCCCATCCTGGCGGCGAAGCCGCACGGGCCGACGGTCCACGCCTCCGACGCCATCGATCAGGCCGCGATGGACGAGGATGACGACGCCGACTTCAAGGCCGACGTCATCCTGAGCGACGGCGACAGGATCGAGGGCGACGGCTGGACGCTGGAGGCCATGGCCACGCCGGGCCATGCTTCCAACCACATGGCCTTCGTCCTGCGCGAGGAGAACGCCCTGTTCAGCGGCGACCACGTCATGGGCTGGTCCACCACGGTCGTCGCCCCGCCGGACGGCGACATGACCGCCTATATGGCCAGCCTTGAACGGGTGCTGGCGCGCGGCTTCTCGACCCTGTGGCCGACGCACGGCCCGGCTATCACCCAGGTCGCGCCCTTCCTCAAGGCCTATCGCCACCACCGGCTGGAGCGCGAAGCCCAGATCATGGCGCGGCTGGCGGCTGGCGACGAAACCATCGCCGAGATGGTCCCGGCCCTCTACGCCGCCGTCGATCAAAGGCTGTGGCCGGCGGCCAGCCTGTCAGTCCTGGCGCACCTGATCGCCCTGGTCGACAGGGGTCTTGTCGCCGCGACGCCGCAGCCGGTCCTTGAGGCGCGTTACCGCATCCTTTGACCCCGCGCCGCAGCTGGCGCGGACGGCGGCCCACTCGGAGGGCGTCAGGGCCGGAGCGCCAGCCTTTTCATAGGCCCGCGCCCGTTGGGCCCGCCGGGCGGAGTCCGGGTGGGTCGAGACGAACTCGGCGGCTGTCGCCAGACGCTTGTCCTCGCCCTCGCCGTGCATCCGCGCGAAGAAGGGCGCCATGCCCTGCGACGACATCCCCGCGGCGGTCAGCAGCGCCTGGCCTCGCTCATCCGCCTCCAACTCGGCCTCGCGGCCATAGCGCAGGTCGGTCGCCTGCCCGGCCAGAAGCACCGCCTGCTGCCCTGCCCCCGTGCCGCCGCCGACCACGGCGTCCAGCAAGAGGCCGACGCCCAGACTGCGCCAGACCGCCTGCATGACGTGGCGCTTCTCGATATGGGCGACTTCGTGGGCCACGACCGCAGCCAGTTCGTCCGGCGTCTCGGCCTCCCGGATCAGGTCGTCCGTGACAAGGACGGACCCGCCCGGCAGGGCGAAGGCGTTGACGAAGGGCGCCTGAACCGCGCGCACGCGCACGTCGAACGGCGTGTCGGACTGCATCGACAGCCGCGTGCCCAATTCGTCCAGCACGCCCTGCCCCGCCTCGCCCTCGCAGCGACGGAACATGGCGCCCATCTGGGCGTCAAAGCTGCGGCCCATGTCCTTTTCCATCTGGATGGGGGTCGCTCGCGCCAGCGGCCCGGCGAAGACCGGCACGCCCCAGAAGACAAAGGCCGTGACCGACAGGCCGGCCGCCGCCAGACCCGCCACCAGACGAAACTCTCTGACCCGACCGCGCTTCTCCACGGCGACAGCCGCCGATCCGCCCAGGGCGAGCCAGTCGGCCTCGGTCAGCACCAGACGCGCATCAGGATCGGACGGATGCGACAGCCGGGCCTGATCGCCCTCGCGCACCACCTTCAGCCCGACTTGCGGCCAGAACCGAGCCTGGCCGCCCTCTGCGGCGAAGCGCAGGCCGTCGTCGATCCACGCGACCTCGACGGTCGATGGTCGGGCGCTCAGCCCGTCGTGGAACCGCCCCTGCATGGTCAGATGGCCGAGAAGCCGAAGGCGTCAGCCAGGCCTTCACCCGACCCCGGCCCCCTGCCCGCCTGCCGCGCCAGATCCAGATGCGCCAGGCCGGCCGAGGTCAGCCGCGACACCATGAAATGGGCCGTGCGGGCCTGCACCCAGGGCGTCAGGAAGCCCAGCGACAGCAGCAGAGCCGCCATGTTCGACACCGTCAACCACCACAGCGGCATCGCCTTGACGTCCAGATGGAAGCCCGCGCCGTCCAGCGTCACGCCCGCGCTGATCGAGCGCAACATGGCGGCGTGGAAGGGCGACCAGATCAGCAGGAAGAGCGGCGCCAGGACCAGCATCATTCCATAGATCCCCAGGGTGAAGCCTAGGCCGGGCGCCTGCCCCTCCGGCGCGTCCATCATCCCCAGGGCGGCGAACAGAGCGACCATGCCGATAACGAAGACCAGGTAGCCGACCAAGGTGCCGACCCAACCCAGGGCATACCAGCCGTAGACGCTGACCTTTTCCGCCCGCCCCATGCGGAAACGGATACGACGGTCGCCAAAGCGAAGCTCGTCCCACAGTTTTTCCGCCAGGCCGCGCTGCGCCACAGGCCAGAACCAGCCCATCGTCAGCCCGCTGAGGAACAGAGCGCCAAGGTATCTGAAGCCATAGCTTCGCGCTGAGCCGCCCAGTCGAAAACGCACCCCGCGCCAGGTCGTACGGCTGGCCATGTAGCGGAAGGCCGTGAAAAGACCGAAGCCCCACAGCCAGAAGAGGCCAAAATAGAGGACCGGGTACAGGACCGCGATCATGGCCGGCCCGCCGAACTGGATCGCGAACACCGTCAGCAGCATCGGCAGACCCAGGGCCGCCAGAGCCAGCAGGAAGCCGATGAACAGCTCCTTGCCGCGCCCCGTGTATTCAAAGGCGTCGCCGTTCAACCGCACGCCCTGCCAGACGCGACGCCGCACCTCGGTCTTTCCCCAGAAGCGGTAGAGCGTCAGGGTGACGATATTCAGCAGACCGTTGCGCAGGCTCAGACCCAGGAAGCGCTTCGGCTGCAAGGTCGACTGGAAGCGCAGGACCTCCCCCGCCTCGGAATCCTGGGGATAGACCCCGTGCAGCGGCCCCAGACCGTCATTGATCGGCCCGCCATCCAGCGTTGCGTCTGTCATCTAACCCCCCGGTTTTCCTGATCTTACCGGAGCGCTGACGAACAATGCAATCTCAGGATTGCGGCGTCAGCCCCATAACGACGGTCCGCGCCAGGCGGCAGGCCTCGTCGCCGACCTTGACGCCCTCGCGCTGGGCCACGCGCACGTCGGTGCGGCCTGGGCGAATGCGGATGGCGGCGTCATAGGTGAGGCCGAACCAAAAGCCTTCCTGGGCCCCGTCTGCGCGGAAGGGAGCCGCGCCGCGCACGGTGAAGCCCGCAGCGGACAGCGCCGCCGCCGCCGTTTCCGGCGCGACCTGGCGGGGAACTGAAACCAGACCGGGACAGGCGACGGATGCGCCGCCGCCCCCTGCCGTGCCTTGGCCGCCACGCATGGCCAGAACAGCCCGCGAGAAGGCCGGCGCCTCGGCGACGTCGCTGGTCACGTCATTGTCGGCCGGAACCGCAAAGCGTCGCTCCTGAACCAGAAACAGAGCCACGGTCGCTCCCGCCACGACCAGCGACACCGCCGCATAAAGCCCGCCCCGCCGCATGTCCTTCAGCGCGATGATGACCGCGACCAGCGCTGCCGCCAGTCCGGCGAAGGCCAGGATGCGGCCGATCTTCAGCGTCAGGACGCCCAGGCCGAACTCGGCGCCCCACAGACCAAACCGGGTCCCGAAGACGGCGATCAGCACCAGAATCGGCGCCGCAAACGCCGCCAGCGTCAGCCACCGCAAACGGGTTTCAACCGTTCGCGCCCGGGATGGTTCAGCCATGCGGCCCTCCTGAAAGATCAGCCTGCGGTCGGCAGACGATAGTCCTTCATCTGCTCGCGCAGCAGCTTCTTGTCGATCTTGCCCGTGGCGCCCAGCGGAATGTCAGCCAGGAAGACCACGTCGTCCGGCATCCACCACTTGGCGATCTTGCCGACCAGGAAGTCGAGATGCTCCTGCTTGTCCTCGGCCTCGCCTTCCTTGAGCTTGATCAGCAGGACCGGGCGCTCGTCCCATTTCGGATGGGCCGAGCCGATAACCGCGGCCAGGGCGACCTTGGGATGGCCGACCGCCAGGTTCTCGATCTCGATGGAGCTGATCCATTCGCCGCCGGACTTGATGACGTCCTTGGCGCGGTCGGTGATCTGCATGAAGCCGTGGTCGTCGATGGTCGAGACGTCGCCGGTGTCGAAGAAGCCTTCGTTGTCCAGGATTTCGCCGCCCTCATCGCGGAAATAGGCGCGGGCGATGGTCGGCCCCTTGATCATCAGACGGCCATAGGTCGAGCCGTCGTGCGGCATGTCCTGTCCCGCGTAGTTCTTCAGCTTCAGCTCGACGCCCAGCGGCGGCGTGCCCTGCTTGACGCGCCACTTCAGCTGCTCCTCGAACGGCAGGGCGGCCAGTTCCGGCGTCATGTTCGACAGGGTGCCGATGGGCGAGGTCTCGGTCATGCCCCAGCCTTGCAGCACCTCGACGCCGAACTCGTCGTGGAAGGCGCGGATCATGCTCTCCGGCACGGCGGCGCCGCCGATCAGCACGCGCTTGACCGTCGAGAGCTTCAGATTGTTCTCGCGCAGGTGGTTGAGCAGCCCCTGCCAGACCGTCGGCACGGCGGCCGAGAAGGTGACGCCCTCGGTCTCCAGCAGTTCATAGATGGCCGGGCCGTCCATGCGCGCGCCCGGCATGACCAGCTTGGAACCCGCCGCCGGCCCGCCGAAGGCGATGCCCCAGGCGTTGGCGTGGAACATGGGCACCACCGGCAGGATCACTTCCTTGGGCGTGGCGCCCAGGACGGTCGATTGCAGCCCCAGCAGGGTATGGATGAAGTTCGAGCGATGCGAATAGAGGACGCCCTTGGGGTTCCCCGTCGTGCCCGAGGTGTAGCACAGGCCGCAGGCGGTGTTCTCCTCGAACCCGCCCCACTCCACGTCTTCCGACGACTGCTCCAGCACGGTCTCATAGCATTCGACCACCGGCAGCTTGGTCTGCGGCATGTGGTCGGCGTCGGTCATGATGACGACGCGCTCGACCGACGGACAGTGCGGCAGGATGGCGTCCAGCAGCGGCACGAAGGTCAGGTCGACGAAGATGATCCGGTCGGCGGCGTGGTTGATGATATAGACCAGCTGTTCCGGGAACAGGCGCGGGTTCAGGGTGTGGCACACCGCGCCGATGCCCATGATGCCGTACCAGGCCTCGATGTGGTCGGCGGTGTTCCAGGCCAGGGTGGCGATGCGGTCGCCGGGCTGCACGTTCCAGGCCTTCAGCGCATTCGACACCCGCTTGGCCCGCCCATGAATGGCGCCATAGGTGGTGCGCTCGATCGGTCCCTCGACAGATCGCGTCACGACCTCGCGGTTCGGGTGCCAGTTCTTGGCGTGATCGAGAATCTTGTCGACCGTCAGCGGCCAGTCCTGCATCAATCCCAGCATCGCATTCCCTCGTCTTGCGCCCTCTGTGCGTGGCGCTTTCATGGGACGCTATCTATGTGATCGACGATAAGCAACGGCGCCGTTAGGGAAACAAATCCGCCGCCAACCTCCGTTGCGACACCCTGTCGCGCACATGCCCCCCGTAGAAGCATCGTCGAACGAAACCCCTTGCCTCAAGCCCTCCGCAAGAGAGGCCGCAAGTCATCGCAGCCGCCCTATCACGCACATGTTCAATCGCCCGCGCCCGGCATAAAAGCCCACCGAAGCGCACGGAGACCTCCTCATGACCATCCTCATCGCCATCACCGGAGGTTCCGGCTCCGGCAAGAGCACCCTGGCCGAGGCCTTGGTCTCCTCCCTGCCCGCCGGGGTCGCGGTGCTGATGCGCGAGGACTCCTATTATCTGGACGCGGTCAGCGTGCCGGGCTTTGACGCCGAAACCCACGATTTCGACGACGTCGCCGCGCGCGACCACGATCTTCTGGTCGAGCACCTGAAAGAACTAAAGGCCGGGCGCTCCGTCGTCGCTCCGCTCTATTCCTTCATCCACCACGGGCGCGATCCGGGCGGCGAGCCGATCCCCGCCGCCGAGGTGGTGATCCTGGAAGGCACCCACGTCCTGTGCACCCCGGCGCTGACGGCCCTGTTCGACATCAAGGTCTTCGTCGACACTCCGGCCGACATCCGCTTCATCCGCCGCCTGCTGCGCGACCAGACCGAGCGCGGCCGCACCGCCGAATCCGTCATTCACCAGTATCTGCTGACGGTCCGCCCTGGCCACGAGCGGCTGACGGAACCCTCGCGCACCCATGCCGACTTCATCGTCGCCGACGCCACAGCGGCGGTGCGGCTGGAAGATCCGCAGGCGGTCATTCGGCTGGCCGCGCCGGTTCTGGCTCACCCCCTGCTAGAATCTTGGCATCGTTGATGATTTGCATTTGCAGACCGTCGTTACTTGTTGCAATCAAGGCAATATAAAGGCACGTTAGCCATACTCTTTCCGGGTATGCACCGATGACCACGCCGGTCCACGACTTCGACGACCCTCGACGCGCCGCCATCGTGCGACAAGCGAGACTGCATTTCATCTCAGAGGGCTACGCTGGCACCCGTATGGAGCCGATAGCCCGAGAGTCAGGGGTATCGACGGCCACCCTCTACGCCTTCTTCGACAGCAAGGCGGTCCTGTTCGAAGCGGTCATCGACAACGCCTCGGAAGACTTCGCCCGTCACATGGCGGCGGTGCATACGACCTCAGGCTCGCCGCGAGAGCGCCTGACAGAGTTCATCGGCGGCTATGCCGAGTTCATGAGCAACAGCTTCGTCCGCTCGGTGTTCCGGCTGGTTCTGGCTGAACGCCCGCGCTTCGAGGCCATCGCCATGCGCTTCTTCGAGCGTGGACGTAACGACTTCGGCGCCATCCTGATGGGCATGCTGACCGAAATGACCGAGGCAGGGCAGTTGAAGGTCGAAAAGCCGTCCTGGGCGGCTGGCCAACTGATGGGCATGATTGAGCACCCGGTCTTCTTCGTGCCCCTGGTGACGGGCGACGACGTCCTGGCCGAACGGACGCCGCGCGCCATCGCCGAGGACGCGGTCGAGACCTTCCTGGCCCGCTACGCCGTCTAGCGCCGACTACGGCCAGAGACGGGTGCGCTTCCAGGCGTCGCCGTCGCGCTCGAACCGAAGCCGGTCATGCAGACGGAAGGCCCGATCACGCCAGAACTCGATCTGCTGCGGCACGACCCGCCAGCCCGTCCAGCGGTCGGGACGCGGTACGTCCTGCCCTTCAAAGCTCGCCGTCTTCTCGGCCACGCGCGTTTCCAGCATGGCCCGGCTGTCCAGCGGTCGCGACTGGTCCGACGCCCAGGCGCCGATGCGGCTCTCTCGCGCCCGGCTGGCGAAATAGGCGTCGGCTTCAGCCGCGCTGACCTGTTCCACACGACCGCGCACCCGCACCTGACGGCGCAGGCTCTTCCAATGGAAGACCAGGGCCGCCGACGGCTGGGCCCACAACTGCTCGCCCTTGGCGCTCTCCTGATTGGAGAAGAAGGTGAAGCCGCGTGCATCCACATCCTTCAGCAGAACGATCCGCGCATCCGGCATCCCCTCGGCGTCCAGCGTCGCCAGGGTCATGGCGTTGGCGTCGTTCGGCTCGGACGCCTTGGCCGCTTCCAGCCACTCGACAAACAGGCCAAAGGGCTCGGCGCGCTCAAACATGGTCTCGTCTGCATTGGCCGCCAGTTGCGCGGCATAGTCTTGAGCAGACGGGCTGGGCGGGATCACGGACTGGGTCATGAGCGATTCTCTACACCCGCATTTCCCCTACGTCATCAGCCGTGGACTCGGGTGCGACACCAAGCTTCACCATAAATTGAAATTGCCGTTTCAATCGACAGGGTTAACCCCGTCTTGACCATATTGGTCCGAGGCTGGCGACCATGTACGCGGACGCTCTCACCCTCGAAAACGCCAGGTCGCTCTTGGGCCTGGCCGGCCCGGTGGGCGCCGAGCGCCTGACGCTGGCGTTTCGCGCGGCCGTCAAGGCCGCCCGCCCCGATGCGCCCGGCGGCGACGCCGAGACCTTCCGCCGCGTCATCGCCGCCTATCGCCTGTTGCAGGCCCAGACCCTGGCCCTGCCCGCGCCCGCCGGTCACGCGCGACCGAAGCCCTTCACCCCGCCGCCCCCGCCTGCGCCTCTGCTGGTCCTAGCGCCGATGCAGGCGATCAGCGGCGGCTGCGTCCGCATGGTCGTCGGCGCCCGCACCCTGCTGGTTCACGCCCCGCCGGGCGTCCGCACCGGCGACAAGATCCGTCTGAAGGGCGGTGGCCCGAACGGCGCCGACGCCCTGCTGCCCGTGCTGATCCGCCCCGCCGACGGCCTGTCGGCGCTCGGTGGCGACCTGTTCATGACCTGGGCCGTGCCGCAGCGGATGATGGACGACGGCGGCCGCATCGAGATCATGACCCACGCCGGTCTGCGCTCGTCCTGGCTGGTCCCGGACATGGTCGAGCCGGTACGTCTGCGACTCAAGGGTCTTGGCCTGCCCGCGCGCGGAAACCGCCCCGCCGGCGACCTGTTCGTCAAGCTGGAGGCCTCGGCCGACCTGCCCTCGGCGGCCGAAGACCTGCTGCTTCGCTTCACGCGGGTCTGGACGCCACAGCGCATCGCGGCCTAAGCCGTAGTTCATGTCGCACAATACCATCGGTCACCTGTTCCGCGTCACCACCTGGGGCGAAAGCCATGGCCCGGCCATCGGCTGCGTCGTCGACGGCTGCCCGCCGCTGATCCCCCTGACCGAGGCCGACATTCAGCCCCTGCTCGATCTCAGGAAGCCCGGCGGCAGCCGCTTCGTCACCCAGCGGCAGGAGGCTGATCAGGTCCGCATCCTGTCCGGCGTCTTCGACGACGGGAACGGCCCCGTCACCACCGGCACGCCGATCAGTCTGATGATCGAGAACACCGACCAGCGCTCCAAGGACTATGGCGAGATCGCCCGCGCCTTCCGCCCCGGCCACGCCGACTACGCCTATCAGGCCAAGTACGGCGTGCGCGACCACCGCGGCGGCGGTCGCTCGTCCGCCCGCGAGACGGCCAGCCGCGTCGCGGCGGGCGCCGTGGCGCGTAAGGTGCTTTCCAGTGTTTTGGGCGACAACATCCGCATCCGCGCCGGCGTGGTCCAGTTGGGTCCGCACCGCATCGCCGACGAGACCCTCGACTTCGACGCCGTCTACGACAACGCCCTGTTCGCCGCCTCGGCCGACGTGGTCCCCGCGTGGGAAGAGTATCTGGACGGCGTGAGGAAGGCCGGCTCCTCCATCGGCGCCGTCGTGGCGCTGGAGGTCACGGGCGTCCCCGCCGGCTGGGGCGCGCCCCTCTACGCCAAGCTGGACGCCGAACTGGCCTCCGGCCTGATGTCCATCAATGCGGTCAAGGGCGTCGAGATCGGTGCAGGCTTTGGCTCAGCCGAACTGTCGGGCGAGGACAACGCCGACGAAATGCGCCTGGGCGACGACGGCCAGCCGGTCTTCCTGTCCAACAAGGCGGGCGGCGTTCTGGGCGGCATCTCCACCGGCCAGCCCATCACGGCGCGCGTGGCGTTCAAGCCCACCTCATCCATCCTGACCCTGCGTCAGACCATCAACCGCGACGGCGCCGAGGTCGACCTGCGCACCAAGGGCCGCCACGACCCCTGCGTCGCCCTGCGCGGGGTCCCGGTCGTCGAGGCCATGGCCGCCATCGTCCTGGCCGACGCCCTGCTGAGACACCGCGCACAGGTGGGGTAACGCCCCAAAGCCGTCATCCCGGACGGCCGACAGGCCGATCCGGGACCCAGACGCCAAAGCCGGCCTCAATGCTGTCCATACTGACCGCCTGGGTTCCGGGTTCGCTCTTCGAGCGCCCCGGAATGACGGCGTGAAACAACACCCCTTTTCGCAACAGGTATTGTTACCTATGTAGCTTCCGAACAGCGCGGCATAGGCTGCGCCACAGGGAGACCGCACCATGATCGACGTCAGACCTTTCAACACCCTCGGCGGCGCCAACCACGGCTGGCTGAACGCCAAACACCACTTCTCGTTCGCCAACTACTATGATCCCAAGCGCATGGGCTGGGGCCGCCTGCGCGTCTGGAACGACGACGAAATCGCCGCCAAGTCGGGCTTTCCGCCCCACCCCCACGCCGACATGGAGATCATCACCTATGTCCGCACCGGCGCCATCACCCACGAGGACTCGATGGGCAACAAGGGCCGCACGGGCGCGGGCGACGTTCAGGTGATGAGCGCGGGCACGGGCGTGCGTCACTCCGAGTTCAACCTCGAGAACGAGACGACCACCCTGTTCCAGATCTGGATCGAGACGGACAAGCCGGGCGCCCAGCCGTCCTGGGGCCAGCGCGACTTCCCCAAGAACGACCGTTCCGGCCGCTTCACCGTCGTCGCCTCCGGCGATCCGGCGGACGAGGCTCTGTCGATCAACGCCGACGCCAGGATTCTGGCCGCGACGCTGAAGGCGGGCGAGAGCCTGACCTATGACCTGGCCGCCGGTCGCCGCGCCTATCTGGTTCCCGCCGTGGGTCGGGTGGACGTCAACGGCGTGACGCTGAACGCCCGCGACGGCGCAGGCATCGTCGATGAGGCTGTGATCACCATCACGGCCAGCGAAGACGCCGAACTGGTGATGGTCGACAGCCTGTAACCACCCCGCTGTCATCCCGGAAACGGCGCAAGCCGTTATCCGGGACCCAGGCGGCGGCTCCTGTCGCTTTTCCGCCCCTTCCAGCCTCCACCGTCTGGGTCCCGGGTTCCGCTTCGCGGCCCCGGGATGAGGGCAGAAGGATGCGGGCCATGATCCCGCCGTCAGCCTCTGTTCACTTCCCTCGCGCAAGATCAGCGCCTCGGGAGATTCTCATGACCAAACCCCTCGCGCGGGCGACCGCCCTTCTGGCCGTCATCGGCGGTTCGCTGCTGCTGCAAGCCTGCGTCGTCGGCGCCGTCGCCGGAGCCGGCGCGGCCGTTGTCGGCGGCACGGTCAAGGCGACCGGAGCCGTGGTCGGCGCTGGCTTTGACGCCGTCACCACCTCGGACGAGGAAACCAAGGCCAAGCGCGAGCGCGAGCAGCGCGAATACGAACGCGAACAGCGCCGCTGCGAACAACGCCAGCGCCAAGGCAAGGACTGCTAAGGCCGCTCACACGCCAACTGGCCCTGTCGCGCCGCGCCCTTGTCGGCTTAGGGTAGCGACCCCCTCCCCTGACGAGCCCGCCATGCAAATCGCCATCCTGACCCTCGACGGCTTCAACGAGCTGGACAGCTTCATAGCGGCGGGCATCCTGAACCGGATGAAGCCGCAGGGCTGGGCGGCCCGCATCACCTGCCCCACGCCGGAAGTCACCTCGATGGCCGGGGTGACGATCCAGCGCCAGAAGCCGCTGGACTTCCTGGCCGAGGCCGACGCCGTCCTGATCGGCAGCGGGATCAAGACGCGCGACTACGCCGCCGACCCCGCCTTCCTGTCGCGCCTGACGCTGGACCCATCGCGCCAGTTGATCGGGGCTCAATGCTCGGGAACCCTGCTGCTGGCCAAGCTGGGGCTGATCGGCGACCTGCCCGCCTGCACCGACCTGACCACCAAGCCCTGGGTCATCGAGGCGGGCGTCAATGTGGTGGACGCCCCCTTCGTCGCCCACGGCAACGTCGCCACAGCGGGCGGCTGCCTCGCCTCGCAATACCTCGCCGCCTGGATGATCGCCCGCCTGGCGACCGTTCAGGACGCCGAAGACGCCATCCACTACGTCGCCCCCGTCGGCGAAAAGGCCGAATACGTCGCGCGCGCCATGTCGGCGGTGACGCCGTTTCTGACGGATGCGAATACGCTGGCGGCTTAGGGCTGTTCTCGCCCCAAAAAGGAACGTCCACTATGACTTATGAGGGAGCTTGAACGGCCGCCCCTTTAGAGCGGGTGGAGCAACAGGGGTGGCGGCAGTGGAAGGCGTTCTCGATCTTTGGAAACACTATCAGGTTTCGGCCTGCAGCGTGGACATACCCCCTGACGGTTGCCGCGACATCATCGTAAGCCTGCCATCGAGCGGCCCGAACTCCTGGACTTTATTTGCTCTGGCCGACACCACCGAGCGCAAGGTTGTCGCGTCAAATACGACCCTGTTGGGAGCCAGACTCAGGCCTGGCGCGATCCTGGACGCCAAGAATTTCCTTGGTCTTGCGCGGCAGAGCACATCTCCTCCCGACGACGTTCTCAAGCGCCTGGAGGAGTTCGTCCGGGTCGACAGCCATGTCGAGGAAGCTCTGACCCTGCTCGCTCAGTCAGAGATACGCATGGGACATTGCGCGCGGCAGGCGGGCGTGTCGGAGCGTTCTTTCCAGCGGCTGGTGGTGGAGAACACCGGCAAAACGCCGGTGTTCTGGCGGCAATTGGCGCGTGCGCGACGTGCCGCAAAATCTCTTTTCGACACGCACGACATGGCGGCGGTCGCCTACGAGAACGGCTTCTCGGATCAGGCGCACTTGAGCCGTGAGATGCGTCGATGGTTCGGATGTTCGCCATCGACCATCAGGCAGGATGCACAACTGAATGCGGCACTGTCGCAGAGCGGCTACGCCTAGGGCGGACTGACAGGGCTGCAGATCTCGACCATGTAGCCATTGATATCCGCGACATAGCTGACGGTTTGACCCCAAGGCATCTGTTCAGGTGCGCTGACCGGACGGGCTCCATTTGTCACCGCTCTCTGAAAAGCGCCCTCCACGTCATCGGTCTCGAAGGCGATCTCGAATACAGGCGCGTCCACCTGCGGGTTTGCGGTACGCTTGCCAAGCTGATCCATGAGCTTTCTGGAACAGAAGGAAAGGCTCGTCGTCCCGGTGTCCAGTTCCGCGTAGTCACCCTCCCCATGGACCATGCGAACGTCCAGGCCGAATGCCGCTTTGTAGAAGTCGACACTGGCCGCGACATCATCGACATAGAATATGGTGTACCGCAATTTCATCATGCATTTCCTCGACTACGGGGAAATGCATACGGTCTATGCAGCAGCGGCGTCTTGAAGAAATGCGACAGGGTTTTGGCTCGCCGCCTGCGCCCACGTTAACGGCGCCTAGGTCCAAGACCCCTTGTCCAACCCTAGCGGACGGTCAGCGGTCCGCTTCTCGCCCTACCGCACCCCGATAAACTTGTGCGTCTGGACGCTCAGCCGCCATTGCGGGTGGGTCAGGCAGTATTCGATGGCGGCGGCGGTGTTGGCGGCCTGGTCGGGGCCGTCCATGGGTTGCAGCCAGAAACGCTCGAAATCGAGGCCCTCGAACCGCTCGGGCATGGCCAGGGCTTGCGGATAGACCAGCTTCAGTTCCTGGCCCGAGGTCTGGACCACGGGGGCGTCGGCCTTGGGACTGATGCAGATCCAGTCGATCCCTTCGGGCGCAGCCAGGGTGCCGTTGCTCTCGATGGCGACCTCGAACCCGCGCGCGTGCAGGGCCTCGATCAGGGGGGCGTCCAGTTGCATCAACGGTTCACCACCGGTGCAGACCACCAGCCTGGGATCGCCCTCGCGGCCCCGCCACATCCCGGCGACATGGTCGGCCATCAGGTCGGCGGTCTTGAACTTGCCGCCGCCGTCGCCGTTCACGCCGACGAAATCCGTGTCGCAGAAGCTGCAGACGGCAGTCGCGCGATCCCGCTCCAGCCCGCTCCACAGGTTGCAGCCGGCAAAGCGCAAGAAGACGGCGGGCCGCCCGGCCTGACCGCCCTCGCCCTGCACCGTCAGGAAGACTTCCTTGGCCGAATAGGTCACGCGCGCGCCGCCCATTCGCCGTAGCCCGCCGCCCGCAGTTCACAGGCCGGACAGACTCCGCAGCCATAACCCCAGTCGTGCCGGTGCGTCCGGTCGCCGAGGTAGCAGGTGTGGCTGGCCTCCACGATCATCTCCACCAGCGCCGCCCCGCCAATCCGCTCGGCCAGGGCCCAGGTCTCGGCCTTGGTCAGGAACATCAGCGGCGTCTCGATCGGCGACGGCTTGGCCAGGCCCAGGGTCAGGGCATGGCTCATGGCCTGGATCGTATCGTTGCGACAGTCAGGATAGCCCGAGAAGTCAGTCTCGCACATGCCGCCGACCAGAACCTCCAGCCCCCGGCGATCCGCCAGCGCCGCCGCCGCGACCAGAAAGATCAGGTTGCGTCCCGGCACGAAGGTATTGGGCAGGCCGCGCGCGTCGGCCTCGATGGCGCGATCTGTGGTCATGGCCGTCTCGCCGATGGCCCCGAAGCCGGTCAGATCGACCACGTGATCCGGCCCCAGGCGGTCGGCCCATTGCGGCAGGACGTTCACCATTTCCGACCGCACGGTCTGGCGCGCCTGCATCTCGACCGCGTGACGCTGGCCGTAGTCGAAGCCGATAGTCTCGACCCGGTCATACCGCTCCAGCGCCCAGGCCAGGCAGGTGGCGCTGTCCTGTCCGCCCGAGAACAGGACAAGAGCAGAGGTTTCAGAGGCTTGCAACGTAACGCTCATGACGAACCTGCGGTCGGCCAACGGCCGCGCGCATCCAAAAGGAACAGGGAAAGATCGGATCAGAGCCCCCTATACGCCAGTCCGCGCCGGGCCGCAAAACACGACCGCAGACCCTTTTCATCAGTTTGAGCAAATTCCGTTCGTCCTTAACCCTTTCGCAAAGCGTTCTCATCAAGTGTAAAAATCCATATTGGAGTGCCGGCCGTATGCCGACGATCGAAGTGCTGACTGAGCGCGTAGAGCCGGTGACCGCCGCCACTATGGCGAGCGAGGTCTTTGCTCGCTTCGAGCGCGAGCCGGACACCCTGGTTATCCCGGTGGTCGACGGCGAACGCCCTTTGGGTCTGATCGAACGCAGCGACTTCCTGATGAAGCTGGCTGGACCGCTGGGCCAGAGCCTGTACGGCGCGCGCGAAATCACCCACGTGATGGACAATGAGCCCGCCGTGGTCGAGGCCGGGGTCCGCATCGACGCCTTTTCCGACATCATCCTGAAAAGCGGCCCCGGCGCCCTGATGCGCGGCTTCATCGTCACGCGGAACGGCGCCTATCGCGGCGTGGGTACCGCCGTGTCGCTGCTGCGCGCCGTCAACGCCATCCAGCGTCAGCAGAACCGCGATCTGACCGAACAGGTGCGCGCGCTCAGCGACGCCGAGGTCCAGGCCGCCGCCGCCGCCCACGCCAAGAGCCAGTTTATGGGCTTGATGAGCCGCGAACTGCGCACGCCGATGAACGGGGTGCTGGCGGTGGCCGAGTTACTGCGCCGCCAACCGCTGAACGAGGCCGCGCTGGCCCATGTCCAGACCATCATCGACTCATCCGAAACCCTTCTCGAAACCCTGCAGGACGCCCTCGACCTGGCGCGCGCCGAGGCCGGCGAACTGGAGCTGAAACCGGCCCCGACCCCGCTGCGCGCCGTGATGGACGAGGTCCAGACCCTGTGGGCGCCCCGCGCCGCCCAGGACGGCGTCACCCTGATGGTCGGCTATGAAGGCGACACGGAACTGGCCGGCGTTCTGGACAGCGCGCGACTGAGCCAGGTGTTCAACAACCTGATCGGCCACGCCTTGAAATTCGCCCGTAACGGCATGGTGGAAGCCAGTCTGAAGGCCGTCGTCATCGGCGACCAGGTCCGTCTGGAGGCGCGCGTTCGCGACGACGGCCCCGGCGTCGATCCCGCCCGCATCGACCAGGTCTTCGACCATGGGGCCGGCCCCGACGGCGCGGGCCTAAGCCTGTCGATCTGCCGCCACCTGGTCGAGCAGATGGACGGTCGGATCTGGGTTGAGAACAACATCGGTCGCGGCGCCACCTTCGCCTTCGATCTGTCTGCGCCGCGCGCCATCCTGGAACAGGAGGCGCCATCCAATGTCTCCACCCTGAACGAACTGGACCTGCAGGCCCGCCCGCACGTCCTGATCGCGGACGACAACGCCACCAACCGCGTCGTGGCCCAGGCTCTATGCGAAATGTTCGGCTGCACCTCGGAAACGGTTGAGGACGGTCAGGAAGCGCTGGAGGCTGTTCAGGTCCGCTCGTTCGATCTGATCCTGATGGACATCAAGATGCCGCGCCTGGACGGGGTTCAGGCGACGCAGGCCATTCGCGCTCTGACCGACGACAGCCGCAATATCCCCATCGTGGCCCTGACCGCCAACGCCGATCCCGAAGACGCCAGACACTATCTGGCTGTCGGCATGGCCGCCGTCGTCGAAAAACCGATCAAGCCGGAGCGGCTGCGCATGGCCATGAACGCCGCCCTCGCGTCCGAGGCGTCCAAAGGCGCGGACACCCCTGCCGAACGCAAGCGCCCCGCCGCCTGATCCGTCACCGTAAGGCCTGATCAGCCCCGCGCCACTGGACAAGACCCCGAGCCACAGGCCACCAAGGCAGATGCTGTCGCGATCCGCACGACCATAGACAGCCCCAGCCAAAGGCGTCTCGATGACGGACCAGTTCCTGACCACCCTACTCCCTCAGCTCGCCTCCGGGGCGGCACATACCCATGCCCTGGGCTTCCAATATGAGGGCCTCGCCGGCGACCGCGTCCGCCTCCGCCTTCCCTATCGCCAGGATCTGGTCGGCGACCCCGAAACCGGCGTCCTGGCGGGCGGGCTGGTCACCACCCTCCTGGACCACGTCGGCGGCCTAGCGGTGTGGGTCGGGCTGAAGGCCTATCAGCCGATCGCCACCCTGGACCTGCGCGTCGACTATATGCGCGCCGCCATCCCTGGCCGGGACCTGATCGCAGAGGCGCGCTGCTATCGGCTGACGCGCAGCATCGGCTTCGTGCGCGCCTGGGCCTTTGAGGACGATCCCGCCGATCCCGTCGCCGCCGCCCAGTCCGCCTATGTCATCAGCGCCGAAGGCGATCACCGCGCCGGGGCCAACCTGCGCGCCAAGACCCATGCCGGAGACGCCGCATGACCGCCCCCCTGCTGGACAGCCTGCCCTACGCCCGCTTCCTCGGCCTGAAGACGCAGTTGAACGGGGATGACCTGACCGTGGTCATGCCCTTCGCCGACCATCTGATCGGCAACCCCATGCTGCCGGCTCTGCACGGCGGATCGACCGCCGCCCTGCTGGAGATGACGGCGGTGGCCCAGGTGTCGCTGAGCTATCCGCGCCTGCGTCTGCCCCGACCGATTAATGTCACCGTGGCCTATCTGCGCTCGGGTCGGCCAAGCGACGTCTTCGCCCAGGCCCGCATCAACAAGGCGGGTCGGCGCGTCGCCCACGTGACCGCCGAAGCCTGGCAGCAGGGACGCGACCAGCCCATCGCCGCATTGACCGCCCACTTCCTGCTCAGCGGCGACGAAGGCGACGAGACCTAGGGTGGCAATTTACACAACCAAAAGTTGAAATATAACTTTTGGTAAACAAAACCCTACCAAACACCCTTAATACGCGTTAAGAAATGAACGTGTTTCTTTATTGAGGGGTAAAGTCATGGACCGCACAGAAGTCATCGCCGGCGTCGCTGGCGATCTTTACGCCACCGAAAAAGCGGTGGATGACGCCATCACCCACGCCACCACCCTGGTTCAGTCGATGATCGGCGCCCGCGCCGCCCTGTCGATCTCGCCGGTGTCGGGCGCGGCCTCGCAGGCCAAGGCCATCGAAGCCATCATGGCGCTCAGCACCGCCCGCGACGCCGTCGTCGCCTGCCACGCCGAACTGCAAAAAGATCATCGCCGCCTCGGCTACGGCACCTATGCCGTGGGCCCTGTCAACAAGCCCGACGAATGGGACAACCGCCCGATGACGCACAAGGGCGACCACCTGCGCGTCGCGTGAAATTCCGGTAATCTTGGTAATCGGGCCTCCGGTTCCTGAACACACTGAGTTATGCTCGCCCCCATTGTCGCAAAGACAGTGGGGGCGCCTGTTTGTTTGAGACCATTGCAGCCTATGTCGGCGCGGCGTTCATGGTCGCGGTCGGAGCATTCGCCCTGCTCAAAGGCGGCAGGCCTGAGCGCATAGGCGCCGGGGCCTTTATGTTGGGCTGGTTCGCTTCACTCTTGCTCCAGTCCGAGGCCGGATCCTTCGGCGTGCAATGGGGAATGTTCCTCCTCGACGTCGTGATGCTGATCATCTTCAGCGCCATGGTCTGGAAGGCCCCCCGCTCCTGGCCGGTCTGGGCCTGCGCCCTGCAACTTCTGACCGTGACCAGCCACATCATGGTCATGATGAAACTCAGCCCGCCGATCTCGGCCTTCTACACCGTGGTCAACATGGCCGGTTACGGCATCATGCTAGCCATCGCCGTCGGCACCTTCTGGGCCTGGCAAGAGCGCCGCGCCATAGGCGCCGATATAGACTAGGTAGATATTCCTACTGCCTCGCGCTAGACTGCCGGCGTCGCCGCTTCGAGAACGCCTGTGCCCCTTTCCCACGCCAAGCTCTGGAAGGCCCTCGACGCCCTGGCGCAGCGCGAAGGCACGTCGCCCTCCGGCCTCGCGCGCCGCGCGGGCCTGGACGCGACCAGCTTCAATCGGTCAAAGCGCTTTGGCTCCGGCGAGCCGCCCCGACCGCGCTGGCCCTCAACCGAAAGCCTGATGCAGGTTCTTGCCGCGACCGGGATTTCCCTCGGCGCCTTTGCGGCCTTGGCCGACGATGCGCCGCCCGAACCCAGAGCCATTCCCCTGCTGGGCATGGCCCAGGCCGGGGCTGACGGCTTCTTCGACGACGCCGGATTGCCGCTGGCCGAGGGCTGGGAGCAGACCGACCTGCCGCGCGTGAAGGACAGCCTGTTGAGTCTGCAGATCGCCGGCGATTCAATGACGCCTCTCTATCGCGAAGGCGACAAGGTCATCGTCGACCGCGAGGCGACCGATGTGCGCAAGGGCGACCGGGTCGTGGTCCGCACCGTCGGCGGCGAGACTCTGGCCAAGGAGATCGCGGCCATGAACGCCCGCGAAGTGACCCTGGCTTCGATCAATCCCGCCTATTCGCCACGCGCCCTGCCCCGCCGCGACATCCTGTGGATGGCCCGCATCCTGTGGGTCAGCCAGTAAAGTGCTCAACGAAAAGGGCCGCCCCACCGGGGCGGCCCTCATCAGATTCAGGCTTGAAAGCCCTTAGTTCTGCGCGACGTAGCGGGCGTTCACCCAGCCGCCGCCGGCGATCTGAACCCACTCGCCCTGCGAGCCCACGGCGGTGAAGGGCTGGCCGGCCGACAGGCTGCCGGTCTGGCGATAGTTGGCGCCCGGACCCGTGCGGATGCGCAGGTTCGACGTGGCGCGGTACGAGTTGGCGGCGGCCTGGTTGGCCGAACGCGCGCGCTGCTGGTTGCAGCCGATATAGGAACCGGCGGCGGCGCCGGCGCCCGCGCCGACCACGGCGCCGAGGGCGCGCTCATTCTTGGACACCTGACTGCCGGCCAGGCCGCCCAGCAGGGCGCCGATCGCGGCGCCCGCTTGCTGGCGACCGCCCGGGGCGTCGCAGTTGGTGACGCCGTTGGCTTGGGGCATGGCGCTGGCGGTCATCGGCACGGCGGCCGAACCCAGAGCGGCGAACATTGCGGTGGCGGCAAGGCCCGTTTTGAAGAACTTCGACATGTCTCTCTCCTGTCATCGACTATCGTGAGGAGGACAATGCGCCAGCGAAGCTGAAGGCTCCCCCGGCCTCGCCGTTATATTCGGTTCATCTTTCTTGGGGCCTACCGCGCTTCGCGCTACTTGAGGCCATGATGCTGGGCCTACCGCCCTTCGGGCTACTTGAGGCCATGATGCTGGGCCTACCGCCCTTCGGGCTACTTGAGGCCATGATGCTGGGCCTACCGCCCTTCGGGCTACTTGAGGCCCGCTAACCCCGTCATCCCGGAAACGGCTAAGCCGTTATCCGGGACCGCAGGAAGCACCGCCCTCAACGACGCTGCTTAGGCGACCAACTCGCCGTTCGCGCCCGCTTCGATCAGGGCGATGGTCTGGGGCAGACCATAGATGGCCGCGAACGACCCGAAGCGCGGCCCTTGCGAGGCGCCCAGCAGCACCTCGTAGAGCGCCTGGAACCAGGCCCGCAGCGGCTCGAACTCATGCGCCTTGCCCACGGCATAGACCTCGCCCTGGATGATCTCGCCGTCGGTCGTGTCGGCCGGCAGGGCCTTCAGACGTTCCGCCAAATCCAGCAGCGCCGCCTTCTCCTTGTCGTCGGGCAGACGATAGGTCTTCGAGGGCTTCACGAAGTCCTCGTAGTAGTTCAGCGCATAGCCCATCAGCCGGTCCAGCACCGGCTCATTCTCGGGCGTGGCGTCCGGCAGGTATTTGGCGAAATAGGCCCACAGCTGGTCCTTGCTGGAGGCGTTGGCTACGCCCACCAGGTTCAGCAGCAGGGCGAAGGACACCGGCGAGGCGCTCTCGGGCGGCTGGCCCGAATGAATGTGCCAGACGGCGTTGTCGATCTGCTTGGCCGGTTCCTGCGTCTTGTACTGCTCGATGAAGGACAGATAGTCGTCCGTCGCGCGCGGAATAACGTTGAAGTGCAGGCTCTTAGCCGACTTCGGCGACTGGAACATGTACCAGCTCAGGCTCTCGGGCGTGCCGTAACGCAGCCACTCGTCCATCGTCAGGCCGTTGCCCTTGGACTTGGAGATCTTCTTGCCCTCGACGTCGAGGAAGAGCTCGTAGTTGAAGCCTTCCGGCGGCGTCCCGCCTATGGCCCGGCACAGCTTGGACGACTCCCGCACGCTCTCGATCAGGTCCTTGCCCGACATCTCGTAATCGACGTCCAGCGCGGTCCAGCGCATGGCCCAGTCGGGCTTCCACTGCAGCTTCACATGGCCGCCGGTGACGGGGACCTCGGTGCGGCCGCCCGCCGGATCGTCAAAGACGATGGTCCCGCGCTCGACGTTGCGTTCCAGCGTCGGCACCTGCAGCACATGGCCGGTGATCGGGCTGATCGGCAGGAAGGGCGAATAGGTGGCGCGGCGCTCCTCGCCCAGGGTGGGCAGCATGATGCCCATGACCTTTTCGAAGCGTTCCAGCAGGGTCAGCAGGGTCGCGTCGAACCGACCCGACCGATAGGTTTCGGTCGAGGACATGAACTCGTAGTCGAAGCCGAAGCTGTCGAGGAAGGCGCGCAGACGGGCGTTGTTGTGCGCGCCGAAGCTGTCGTGGGTGCCGAACGGATCGCGCACCTTGGTCAGCGGCAGGTGCAAGTCTTCGCGCAGCATCTCCGGGTTCGGCACGCCCTCCGGCACCTTGCGCAGGCCGTCCATATCGTCCGAGAAGGCGATCAGGCGCGTGCGCCAGTGATCCCCGGTCAGGGCGCGGAACGCATTGCGCACCATGGTCGTCCGCGCGACCTCGCCGAATGTCCCCATGTGCGGCAGGCCGGACGGACCGTAACCCGTCTCCAGGATCACCGGCTTGTTCAGCGCCTCGAAGGTCGCCAGAGCCTCATCCGTCTTGCCCGCGTCGATCAGCAGCTTCGCCGCATCGCGCTCCGCATCCGACAGCCGTTTCTTGAGCACGTGGGCCAGCAGATTGCGCGCTTGCTCAAACGGCCACGAACGGGCCTCACGGGACAGGGTTTCAAGGTTCTGAAGCATCCACGGGCTTTGACGGCTCCGCAGCATCACGTCAACTTTTGATCCCCGGACTACAGCCTCTGGCAGCCCGCCCGACCATTGGCTACCAAGACGACATGAACCCTGACTACCGCATCATCGCCCGCACGCCAGCTATCGAGGACTATCGTCGCCTGAGGGCGATCTCGGGCCTGACCCCGCGCAGCGCCGAAGCCGCTGCGGTCGGCCTGCCCAACACCGTTTTCGCCGTGGTGATCGAAAATCTGGCGGGCGAAGCGGTGGGCATGGGCCGGGTGATCGGTGACGGGGGCCTGTTCTTCCAGATCGTCGATATCGCCGTCGATCCCGCCCATCAGGGCCGGGGTCTTGGCAAGGCCGTCATGGCGGCGCTGGTCGAGCACCTGCGCGCCACGGTCCCGGCCGAAGCCTACATCAGCCTGATCGCGGACGGCGAGGCCCACCGCCTCTATGCTCAGTACGGCTTCCAGCCCACGGCGCCCGCCTCCATCGGCATGGCGCTGTTCCTACGCCCAGACGCCGCCTAGAGCCGCGCCGAGGCGTCCTTGGGGAGTTGCATCAGGTTCTCGAAGGTCATGACCAGGTCGCCGTCCTGGTTGCGGACCCAGGTCTTGGTCTTGACCGTACCTCGGTCGGGGCGGCTCTGCGACGGGGTGACGGCCAGGATCTCGCGTCGCGCCGTTAGCGTGTCGCCGGGCCGCACCGGGCGCAGCCAGCGCAGATCGTCGATGCTGAGGCCCAGCATGGGCGTGGCGCCGAAATAGGCGGCGTCGACATATTCCCGCATCACCCGCGAGGCGACGTGCCAGCCGCTGGCGATCAAGCCGCCGAACCGGCCCTGGGCGGCGGCGGCGCGATCAATGTGCATGGGCTGGGGGTCGAACTGCTCGGCGAAGGCGATGATCTCGCCCTCAGTGATGGTGAAGGGCGCGCCTTCCCAGCTTTCGCCGACCGTCAGGTCGTCCAGATAGCGATCGGCCATGTCGTCTTCCTCATGCGAACTGCGGCTCAGATAGACGCTTCATGCCGCGTGGCCAACCGCCGTGCGCCTTGACCCGGCGGCGCGGGCATGGCCTTTGCCCCACCTCATGCTGACCTCAGATTTCGACTTCGACCTGCCCGATGACTGCATCGCGCTGCGCCCCGCCGAGCCGCGCGATTCCGCGCGCCTGCTGGTGGTCAGGGACGGCGCGCTGGACGACCGCATCATCCGCGACCTGCCGGACTTCCTGCAACCCGGCGACGCCCTGGTGTTCAACGACACGCGGGTGATACCGGCGCGCCTGTCGGGCGTGCGCCAGCGGCCCAATCCCGTGGTCGGCGGGCCGGAAGGCGAGACCCTTACCGTCGAGGTCGAGGCCACCCTGCACCACCGCGACGCCCCCGACGTCTGGTCCGCCTTCATGAAGCCCGGCAAGCGCATCAAGCCGGGCGACCGCATCCGTTTTGGCCGTACCAACGACGCGGCCTGCGAACTGGGGCGTCTGGACGCCACCGTCGAAGCCAAGGACGAGGAC
>Ga0265296_1001345_pt1 | contig 28702 bp, 27 predicted proteins | sample MunlanPumphouse1_FD_189073 | JGI IMG/M metagenome (GOLD analysis project Ga0265296, IMG submission 189073) | Groundwater microbial communities from a municipal landfill in Southern Ontario, Canada - Pumphouse #1 | ecosystem: Environmental > Aquatic > Deep subsurface > Groundwater | place... | reverse complement strand
AGAATTTGTCCACAATGCAGTTCTCAAGCTACGAAGAAGAATGGTCGGTTTAGGGGCAGACAAGGCTATCGGTGCAATGCGTGCGGCACGCAGTTCGTTGCCAAATCAAGGAGCATTCCCCTTCAGAGAGTTCTCTGGAGACAATACGTATGGGAACGTCAGACGGCAAGGCAACTGGCAGTTAAGCATAATCGGAGTGAGAAATGGATTAGACAGCAGCTGGAACGGATAATCGTTGCTCCGCCGCGACGGCAACCGCAGCCGGTTGTCGTGGTAGCTGACATGACCTTTGTGAAACGAACCTTCGGCGTCTGCGTCCTCCGGTCGCCGCATTTGAAACAAAATCTCATCTGGAGGGCTGCGCTCACTGAAACCGCAAATATATATCATGAACTCCGGTGGAATCTTGAATGCCAAGGGTTTGAGCTGCAGGCAGCCGTAATTGATGGAAAACCAGGCATTCTTGAGGCATTCTGGGATATTCCTGTACAGTTGTGCCACTTCCACCAGATTGCCATCGTGACTCGGTATCTGACCACCAGGCCGAAACTTTCTGCCGGTCAGGCACTGAGGCATCTTGCATTGCGCATTCCCACCATCGATGCAGATGAGCTGGCATCGCTCTTGAGCGCATGGCACGCCCGCTTCGGATCGTTCTTAAGTGAAAAGACGTACAATCCTATGACTAAACGATGGTTCTACACGCACCGACGGCTACGGTCAGCCTATCGAAGCCTTATCAGAAATCTCCCCTTGCTGTATACGTACCAGAAATATCCTGAACTTAAGATTCCGAATACCACCAACTCCTTAGATGGAACGTTCAGCCACCTCAAAGATATGCTACGGATTCACCGTGGATTGAAAGGAGTGAGAAAGCTGAAAATGATCGATGAAATTCTTTCTAAATAGCCTTACGAATTTACCATTAAGCCAAAAAAATTTATCCCGTCATTGTTGTTTATTTTTGCACTTTTCTATATACCGCAGTGCTTCCTCCTGATCGAGAAAGCGCTCTACCTGTATTTTTTTGTTGGGTAGGTGATCAAAGACATGTGATACGAAGTCGCTTAATGATTTCTTCACACTGTCATCTATTCCAATATTCTCGTCAGGAAAAATCGCGAGAATATTATGATCTTTCTCTTCTGTATCTCCTTTCGACTGATTCCACGTCGTTTCAATTTGTTCCATTAAACCAATTGGAGCGCATTCGATTATTTGCCCACTCTGTAATTTTTTATTTGTGACAACAAAGCAGTCGAGATTATCGCCGTCTCCACTCGTGGTGTCTAGAATAAACCCATAAGGGTAGGGGTATTTTCTCGATACTGTAACGGTCTTCTTGTACTCGAGCGTTCTCTCGTTATAAATATTTTTTTGGTCAGTACCAGCCTCGTTTTCGATAAAAACTTTCATAATGTTGAAAAGAGCAATTTTTTCAATTTCCGATAACTTATCTCTAATTGAGCTATGTTTTTTATTTAACAAATTTGTAGGCCTGCGCCTCGGACCATGGCTTTTTTTCTTTTGCCGCGGTTATGGCTTCGTGCAAATCTCGGCGAAGGCGCCATTCATTCACTGATCGTGCCACCAGCACGGTAAGGCCGGCAATAAGCGTTTCCATTGTGCCCAGCATTGCCAATATCCAGCCGTTATGGGTCAAGGGAGGGAAGAAGAGGAAGATGCTGCCGGCGATGAGGGGAGAGCAGACGGCGCCGATGAGAAGTCCAAGGCGCGCAGGATTGGTAAAATCCTGGAGGAATGCGAGTTTCCATATTTCTTTTGACTTAAGTGGAGGGAATTTGCGGTCATTGATCAGCCCCACGACGCTCTCGTGGTACATGCGTATGCTCTGGACTGCGGTGGTGAGGGAAAGCGCAACCGCCGACCCGCCGAACACGATGCCCGCAAGAAACATCCTTCCCGATTCAATGATGTGCTCCACCCTGAACGCGCCATAGGTGGCCAGAATAAACACGGGAAGGAGAATCTTGGAACGGGCGGCGAGTTTCTTCCATGCAAATCCAGAGCCGCGCAGGGCGGTAAGCTCCGCCACTTCGGCGAGCACATCATCAGTGGATGCCGCAAACACTTTGCCCATGCCGCGGGCATACACCTCTAGGATATGGGTAATTGGCCCGATGATGATGAGTGCCTTGATGATTGCTTGGGCAACGGCGGTGCGCTCGTGGGCATTGTCCGCAATGATTCGCTCGACAATGTAGTGGATAGTGAGGGGATAGAGCTCTTCATTGAGGCGGCTTATGAGTATCATTTCCTCTTTGCGAGTGCCTTCATTCACTTCGTCAATAAGCACAAACCGTTTGAACGCAAAGCGCTCTTTGAGGATGGTCTTCACGCATTCGTCCAGGTCCACGCCGTCTTTCAACGCAAGGGCGCGTTCATCATCAGAAATATGCGGTTCTTGCTGGCTCCAGAGCATTTGCGGGAGCCAGGTCAGAATCATGCGGTGCTGGGACCGCACAGACAATTCGTTCACGGCGTGCAGCACATTTTTGGGGGGAAATTTTGATTGTCCTGATGCCGATCGCTTTGCCGCCTGAAAGGAGTATTTTTAATTCCGTAAACAGCGCAGGATTTTTTTCACGAATATATTGAAGCTCCAAGGGAAGCGAATCTTCGTGCTCCAGTTCCTGAGGGTACGAGAGTACGCGCACGCTGTAGGTTTCATGGGGATTCTCGGAGCGATACCGTTTCCAAATGGAGGTGAGAGACATGTGAGATGAGAGAAAGGTGATGTATACTATTATAGTGGACACCGCGCTCATTGTCCATGAGCATTATGGAAAAATATTCAATCATATTTGACCTTGACGGCACGATCGCCGATACTCTTGAGCTGACGTTTCAAGGTTTGAATCGCGTCTTAACCGAATACGGCCGGGCGCCTTTAATCCGCCAGCAATTCGAGAGCTTGCGCGCCATGACGCCGCGGCAAATTATGAAACAGTTCAGAATATCATATTTTCAGCTGCCGATCATCATCGCGCGCATGCATGCCGAACTCCGCACGGGCATGAAAGACGTGCAGCCTTTTGCGGGCATGAGTGCGCTCCTTCTTAGCCTCCATGAACAAGGGGTTGCGCTCGGGCTCCTTACTTCGAATGCGCAGGAAAATGTGCAGGATTTCCTCACGCGCCATCAGCTTACCTTTTTTGATTTTATTCATGCGGGTACGGATATTTTCGGCAAGAGCAGAAAGTTGAAAAAAATAATCAAAGAAAAACGCCTTCTACAGGGGCATATCGCGTATGTGGGGGATGAGGTGCGGGATATTACCGCGGCACGCAACGCGCGCGTCACTTCAATTGCAGTAACATGGGGATTCAATACGCGCTCGATTCTGGAAGCGCAGCGCCCTGACTATCTCGCAGAATCGCCAAAGGTATTAGAGGATATTATTGGGCAGATTCTTTAAGCGAGAAGGGATTAAAGCGAGTCGCAGTATCGTAGAAGTCAACTTGTTCGCGCCGCTTTAATGCGCCGGTAAGGAGATAGGTCAAGGGAGTGCATAAAATTTCGATTCCTACCTTGAAGATATAGTTTGAAAGCATGATGCTAATGAGAAGTTGTCCGGAGAGGATGCCGGAAAAAGCGACGAGGACAAAAAGCGCGGTATCAGCTCCTTCCCCGAAAATTGTCGAGGTGATGGTGCGGAGCCACAACAATTTGCCCGAGGTGGCAATTTTTATTTTTGCGAGAATGACCGAATTAATGAATTCACCTACCAAGTAGGCAAGGACGCTCGCCGTTACAATGCGGGGCGTAAGACCGAGAATTGCGTCATACGCGCCTTGTCCTTCCCAGCCTGACGCGGAAGGAAGCGCGCCTACTGCCATGAAGGTGAGCGACGCGAGGATGATCATGGCAAAACCTGTCCAGATGACGCGGCGCGCGCGGGCATACCCGTATACTTCGGTGAGAATATCGCTGAAGATGTAGCTCAAAGGAAAGAGGATCGTGCCGCCGTCGAAGGTGAAAGGCCCCAGAGACAGAATCTTGCTTGAGGCGATATTTGAGACCAGAAGCACGGTCACAAAGAGCGCGGTGATGGCGTTGAGATATTTATAATTTTTTTCCATTTGCGGTTGATTTAGGTGTGATAAGTGTAGGTAATGTAGCATGAAAGTTAAAAGAGGTATAGAGGGAGACTCTACTAATGATAGTTCAGAAAACGTAATTTTTAGGTCATGGCTTGAAAATTACGTATGTTGACTTGTTGATAGGAACGATAAGCGGAGCAAGGGAAGATATTATCCACTGTATTTATTTTTCTCTTTGGGTATAATAGAGGGAGTAAGGGCGCTTAAAAAATAACATTTCTTTAACTACAAGGTTTGGCCTTGTTTTCCGGAACTATAATGTCAATAGGTTGGATATGTTATTTTTTTACGGCGCCTAAGGAAGAAGTGAACTTTTCTAGCCATGGCTAAAAATATACGTAGATACACTCACCAATCTATGACAATAAAAGTGCTCCGCGGGGTGGCAACTGCGGGTTTGATTATTCTTGCGGCACAGTCGCCCCTGTTCGCGGCACGTCTTTGGAAGGGCATTTTTAATGACCTCAAAGAGGGAAACGTACGAGAACGAAAACGATTATATGACGCATACACTTATTTAAAACGATGTGGAATGCTTCAAGTGAAGTATCGGGGACAGCAGATGTTTATATCATTGACCGCAGAGGGGAGGAAGAAAGTGGGGAAGGATGATATTGATAAGCTCGTTATTGTGCAACCAAAGGGGTGGGATGGGCAATGGCGGCTGTTGTTGTTCGATGTGCCTACACGAGAAAAGAGCAAGCGAGAGGCGCTGCGCGGAAAACTCATTGAGCTCGGGTTTACCATGCTTCAGAAGAGCGTATGGGTGCATCCGCATGAGTGTGCGAATGAAGTCGCAATTATAAAACGGTTTTTTGGTTTCGATGATAGTGCAGTGAAAGTCATCCCCGTCCCTCATTTGGGGGGAGATGAGGGCAGACTGATGAAGTCATACGGGTTAACGACAGCGCATACGTAATTTTTTAGCCATGGCCTCAAAATTAAGTATGATACGTTATGTTTAAAAACACGCTCCCGTACATCAGCAATCCGATTGAAGAATTCAAGGATTTCAAGTTGGTGAGCTGGGAGCGGGACATCTATCCGCAGTTTAAGGGTAAGGTGAAGCAGGACGAGATTGATTTCTACGTGGATATCATTGAACAGCAGAACCTGAAGAGTATTATAGACTTTGGGGTGGGAGGGGGCTTAGAACTTTCCGGAATTCTTGAGACACTTGGGCGTAGAAAGTATGCCTGGACGCGTGCAGAAGCAAATGAAGTGGATGATGGGTTTATTGAGCAGTCAGGCGCGCTTTTTTGTACAAAACGGCAGCACATTCTCATTCACCATGCAAACTGGCTCGATCTGCCCAAGGCTGATCCGCCGTATGAGGGCACCTTTGATTTCGCTTTATTAACAGGCAATTCTCTTACTTACATCGGCGGAGGCACGCGGGAATATACGAAGAAAGCGCAACAGATTATCGTGAACAAATTTGCCCAACTTATCGAGCCAGGGGGGTATTTTTTTATCGATTCGCGAAATTATGATTATATTCACTCTTTAATGAATTTACCCACCGATCATATTTTCCAGCATTTCCTCTTTGACGATTCCATATATTATCACGGCCGCGTGCTTGTCTTCCCTGCTTATATCAGCGATACTGTCGTCGTGCTCCATTATTATGACAAAGATAGAAAAGTGTGGAGCAAGCTCGATCTCTATCCTATTTACCAGCACGACATGATCGATATTTTAAGCAAGGATTTTACCGTCGAATGCGTTTATCATGATTTTAAAAAAGAAATAAAGGAAAAGAGTCTTTTCATCCAGTATTTGGCAAGAAGAAAATAACGTATGTCATACCAGTGGAATATCGCAGAATCTATACAGGAAAATTTTTTACAAGGTGTACACCCCTCTGTTTTAGTGCGGCAGGTATTGTGGAATAGAGGGTTGAGGACGGATGAGGAGGCACGCAGGTTTTTAAAACCGGATTACCATCGCGATCTCCATGATCCGTTCCTTTTCCGCGATATGGAGAAGGCGGTGGCAAGGATTCTCAAGGCGATTGAGGGAAAAGAGCGTATCGTGATCCATGGCGATTACGATGCGGACGGCGTCTGCGCGAGTGCGATACTCGCCACCACCCTTGAATTTTTAGGCGGATCCCCGCGCGTGCACCTTCCCCATCGCATGCGCGATGGGTACGGGCTACAGACGCGCACCGTCGAATCCCTGGCGGGGGAGGGCACTAATGTGCTTATAGCGGTTGATTGCGGGATTGCGAATGCGGATGCGATTTCGTATGCCGCGAGCCGCCATATCGATACCATCGTGGTGGACCACCATCGCGCGCCGGAAACGCTTCCTGCCGCGCACGCAATCATCCATTGCGATATCCCTGGCGAGCCGTATCCTTTTCGCAAGTTATCGGCAGGAGGCGTCGTCTTCAAGCTTGCCCAAGCCATTTTAAGGACTGCGAGGTTTAAATCCCTGCATTTGAGCGAGCGCAATGTGGAAGCATTCGAGAAATGGCTTTTGGACCTCGTGGCGATCAGCACGGTGGCGGATGTCATGCCTTTGGTGGGCGAAAATAGGACTCTGGTGCATTATGGGCTGCAGGTCCTCTCGCGCAGCCGGCGGAGAGGACTGTCAGCGCTGATGCGGAATGCAGGATTGCTCAAGAGTGCAGAAGGGTTTAACGGGAACGGGCGAAGTTTGAGCGCGCGCGACATTGCGTTTGGTATAGCGCCGCGTCTCAATGCCGCCGGCCGCATCGAGCATGCGTCCCTCGCGTATGATCTCTTGCGCGCGGAGGAGGAAACGCAAGTGGAGGGATTAGTGCAGCAACTTGAGCGGGTCAATCAGAATCGGCAGCAAGCCACGGAGAAGATGTTTGCGGAGGCGGTCGTGCAAATTGAGCGCATGGACGATGCGCCGCTCATTGTCGTGGCAAAAGATGACTGGTCCGTGGGGCTGGTCGGGCTGCTCGCGGGGAAATTGGCAGATGAATACGCAAGGCCGGTATTTGCGATAGGGGGCATGAATGGCGGCTGGACAGGGTCTTGCCGCGCCGTGCCGGGATTTGATTGTATCGCGGCATTGGCGGACATCGCCTCACACCTTGCGCACTGGGGAGGGCATACGGATGCGGCAGGATTTACGCTTTCAGAAGGCGTTACTCCTGAAGCGTTTCGGGAAATGATTATGGCAGCCACATCTCTGCGCGCCTTTGTCCCCCAGGGGCATGCCATGGACATTGACGCGGTCGCCACGCTTGAGGAGGTGGATGAGCAGGCCGTGGAAGCGCTTGAGGCGTTCGCGCCGTTTGGGGAAGAAAATCCAGTACCGCTCCTGCTCACCACGCGCTGCCGCGTCAGCGAGGTTTCTCTGGTAGGGAAAGAGGGCAATCATGTAAAATGCACGGTGGTGAATGAGCAGGGAAGCGCACGTCGCGCGATCGCGTTCGGCCATGCGGACGAGGAGATTCAGGTGCTGCAGGAAGGAGCATTGGTGGATGTGGTGTATGAGCCGAAGATCAATGTGTGGAAGGGGAACAGTGCGGTGGAGCTGTATATCAAAGATTGCAGATTAAGTGAGTAATATAGAGTGATTTATTTTATTGCATCATTTCTTTCAATGACGCTCGGCAACTGACAATTTTACTCGGCCCCAGTACCATCCGCTTAAGGCGGAGGTACGGGGTAAACGTCGCTCATTCGAGAGCGCCCCTGCCCCGTAGGGAAGCGAAGCTTCTCCTATCGGGGTTTCCGCCTCGAAAATTGCAGTTTCCTCGCTAAGTAAATTTTTAATAAATAGTATGAAAAATAATTTCATTATTTACACCGACGGGGGGGCGAGGGGGAATCCCGGGCCTGCGGCGATCGGGTATGTGGCATTTGCCGTGAAGAAGGGAGGAGCGCTCCAGGAGTTGAGGCGCAAGGGAGAGACGATTGGCACTGCGACCAATAACCAGGCGGAGTACCGTGCACTCATCGCCGCGCTTGAATATGCGCTGACTCATACGCCGGATGCGCTCGAGGTGCGCCTTGACAGCGAGCTGGTGGGGAAGCAGCTGCGGGGAGAGTACCGCGTGAAGGATAAAGACTTAAAACCGCTCTACGCGCAGGCGAAACTTTTGGAGACGCGGTGCAAGAGCGTGAGCTATACGCTTATTCCGCGCGAGCTGAACAAGGACGCGGATCGGGAAGTGAACAGGGCGCTTGATGCTTGACGAGAGTTACTTTGTAGCGTTGAATACTTAAAAAGCGAGGGCCGCGTCCCTGAAGCATGTTTTTCCTCACCCAATGATATATGAAATTGGAAAAAATGATTTCATACGCCGCCTCGCGTTTTTTTCTTGACAAAAGTCGTTATCTGGATTAGCGTGCATAGTGCCTTTCCAGGAAGGCAAGAAGGCCGCCCCGCCTAAATTTTGCTTAAGGGAATATGGTGCCAATAAAAGAAGGTGCATTTCATGGAGAGAGAAATAGCAGTTTTTTTCTGGAGCAAAACTTAGGCGGGGAGGAAAGTCCGAGCACTCCCCAATGCATTAGGGAAATAAGCAATCGCTAACAGCGATCGGGAGCAGTCCGCACCTTACTCGATATATCGATATTTCGAAATGTCGATAAGGGCCAGCGGATGAAGCCCAGGGAAAGTGCAACAGAGACAATACTAACCCATTGCTTCGCAATGGTTCGCGGACACACGCAGACAATCACGCAGACCTACGCAGACAATGTCCGCATCCGTCAGCGTCCCAGTCAGCGTCCGTCAGCGCACTGCGGCGGAGCAGTGAGTAAAAGGTGAAAAGTACCTTGGTGTATTTGTGGGCAGCAATGCTCACTGATGCTACAAGGTTCCGTACGCGGCGACGCGTATTGGTTGCAAACCCTGCTTGAGTGAAAGGAGAGAAACCTCCGTGCCAGTTCCGCAGCAATGCGGAACGCAGACAGATGGCCTTAACTCGCGCATCACCTTACCGGTGAACCGCGGGAACAGAACTCGGCTTACCACCCTTCCTGGAAGGGTTTTGTTTTTGTACGGACCTTGATTATTCCGGTATAATGGTGTATAGATAGGTGTTCCATTTATTTTCTTTCTGGATTCCCGTCGGAGTTTACCCCGCACCGAGATGCGGGGCGGGAATGACAGTGAATATGCGCAGATCAGATATCATCTTCACCGCCGCGCTCGTGCCCGTGGATTACATTGCCATCGTGGGGGCCGCGTCGGCCGCTTACTTTCTCCGGTATGCGGAGTTTTTTCAGCGCGTGCGCCCTGTGGTGTTCAGCCTTCCTTTCGGTGAGTATTTTCCGCTCGTGCTGGTATTCGCGGCCGTGTGGATTGCGCTCTTTGCATTTTCCGGTCTGTATGCGATGAGAGAAAGGAAATTCTCCGGAGAGATACGACGGGTTGCGCTTGCCTGCTCGACCGGCACGTTAGCCGTGGTACTTGTGTTTTTTTTCTCGCGCGAGCTTTTTTCGTCGCGGTTCATGATACTGGCATCATGGGGGTTTGCAGTGGTGTTCGTGCTTGTTGAGCGATATGGTATGCGGCTCTGCAAGCGCGCGTATTGGAAGCGGGGTAAGGGGCTCCATGAAGTGGCCTTAATAGGCGATGATGCGACTGCGCGGGCATTGCTTTCCTCCCGGTTCGGGTCATTATCAAGCGGGCACAGAATCGTGCAGCAACTCCCGAGGTGGGACGAGGCGGGAGAGCGCGCATTGCGCGCGTATGTGGATGCGGGGTGCGATCTGGATGAATTGGTGCTCACGGATACTGATATTAGCAGGGAACGCATGAAGTCACTTATGGATTTTTGCACCGCGCACCAAGTGGGGTTTAAATATACCGCGGAGCTTTTGGGAGGGCAGAGCTCGAATATAGGAGTGGATCTCATTGCCGGCATTCCCATCATCGAAGTACGTGCGACGAGGCTCGATGGATGGGGGAAGGTGTTGAAGAGGCTGTTTGACATGTGCGTTGCGTTCGTCGGACTGCTCTTGTTGGCGCTGATTACGGTGGTGGTGGGGGCGGCGATTACATTAGACAGCCGCGGCCCGGTGTTTGTGGGACTGGAGAGGATTGGCGCGCGCAGGAAACGGTTTATTCTTTATAAGTATCGCTCGATGGTCGCGGGCGCACATGAGATGAAGGGGGAACTGGTCGCGCAGAATGAGCGCAATGACGGGCCGCTTTTTAAAATGAAGAACGACCCGCGCATTACCCGCGTCGGTCGGTTTTTGCGCCGCACGAGCATTGACGAACTGCCGCAGCTGTGGAATGTATTGAAAGGCGATATGTCGCTCGTGGGGCCTAGGCCGCATGAGCCGCAGGAGGTGTCGCAGTACGAGACGCCGCAGAAAAAATTGCTCACCATTCGCCCCGGCATCACCGGCATGGCGCAAGTCTCCGGCAGGACCGACCTCACGTTTGCCGAGGAATCGCGCATTGACATGCTCTATGTGGAGCAATGGTCGCTGCTTTTAGACATCATTATTATGCTGAAGACGCCGTTTGTATTAGTGAGGAATAGAGGGGTGTAATAGTTTAGCTTAGTCATGACTTAAGAAAGGAAAAATAATTGAACGGTCGGAATCCGTGAGGAGACTGACCGTCCTTTTTTGTGTTCACGATTTTAACTTCTTGATTATTTGGTCAAGGGCATAGATGACGAAGAAGAGACCAACCGTAACCGATTCTTGGAAGATACTGGTTGGGCTGATTTCTATGTTGAACAATTCTCTTCCGACACCTAAATTAATGAACACGATAAAGAGGTAAAGAGCTATCCTAAACATTGGTATTCCTTTCAGTTGGTTCAACATAGTTTTGCAGAGAGAGAGAGTTGTCAAGGGCGGGCGGAAGAGATAAAGTGATAACGGATGATGTTCGATTAATAAGTCGGATAAGTCGGATATGTAGATATGTATAAAAAGAGATATATATTGGTTGGTATTTTGATGCTTGCCGCGGGGCTGCGGTTGTGGGGATTGGGAGGGCCGGATGTGGTGACAGATGAGGCGATTAATTCATTCCGGGCATTGGGAATGGTTGATTTTTTATCCACGGAATTCCAGACTACTCCTTTTGAGTGGCTGCAGGAAAAAACGTGGTGGCTGCCGCTCTCATTCCACGATCATCCATTGCTTTCTTTTTTTATCCCACACGTGTTCTCCCGTCTCTTCGGCGATACGCTCACGGTGATGCGCCTTCCGTCTGCCTTGTGCGGCATTGTGTCAGTTTGGCTGGTGTATATATTGGTCAATGAAATCCTTCGACAGGCTCAGGATGACATCAGAAAGGCTCAGGATGAAAATTGGAGTGACGGTGTTGCGCTGGTTAGTGCGTTCGTGCTCGCGGTGAGCAGTCTCGCGGTCTGGATCTCGAGGACTGCCTTGCAGGAAGCGATGGTGATAGCGTTTGGTTTGCTGATTATGTGGCTGGGATTGCGCGCAAGTAATAAGAAAAAATATTGGTATTGGTTTGGGATTGCGCTGGGGTTGGGGATGATGGTGAAGTACACGCTTATAGTGTACTGGGTTATTACGTGTATTACTTTGATAGTTTATTCGAGGAATTCTTTGAGATTAAAAGAATTCTGGTTCGCGCACCTGATCGCGCTTGTTATTTTTACTCCCGTGATATTGTATAACATCGGAATGTTCCGACAGTTTGGGCATTTTGATCTCCAATTTTCGTATCTTCTCGGACAGGCGACGCCCGAGTGGACATTGTTGCCGGGGAAGCCGATCGGCGTCATGGGAGACCGGTTTCTCGACTTGTGGCGGGAGCTTGCCCGAACCATGTCGCCGGTGATGTTGGCGTTGTCTGGTGCAGGAGTGTTATTCTGGATTTACCATATAGTGGCGGAGCGCAGGGTCATGAGGAGCGCGATGGAGCGGATGGGGTGGATAGGACGGACCCGCCTTCGCCTGAAGGCTACGGCAGGGAAAGTAGATCGGATAAGTCAGATAGGTCAGATAAGTCAGATAAGTCAGATAGGCCGGATAGGACTGATAGGATTGATTTGCATGATAGGATTGATAACTATCATGGGGGCGGGGGCGAGATTTTTGCCGATGCTTATGCCGTTTGCGGCAATGGCAGCGGCCGGATTAAGCATCGAAGCGTGGAGGCGCGCGAAGGCCGGGTGGCGGCCAGTCGTAGTGGCGGTTGGCATCGCGTGTGCAGTCTATGAAATCGGTTTCAGCATAAATAGCAATCTCATGATTTTTCCTTTCGGCCCCGCGCGATGGACGCATGCGCAAGTGCTGACGCAAGGGCAGTGGTGGGGGTATAATGAACTGGAGCGATATTTGCACGAGAAATTCGACCGTGGCATTACGACGTTACGCCTTCAGAGCAAAAGTCCGCTATTGGGAAGCGTGATGGATGCCTATTTTGAAGCACGCAGCGAAAAAAATTTTGAACCCCTCGCCACGCTCCTCGTGGTTGATGTAAATATGAACTGGTTTCCCCGGGTGTGGTATATTAACCGTCGCGCTTTCTATCAAGCGCTTCCGGTCGTTACTGCGGATGATTTCCTGAAGGTCGCACGGGAACAAGGAGAGAATTATTACCGTGAGGCGGGATTTGAAGAATTTGTGTTCGTGAAGGCGGAGGACACCTTCCGTGCGGCCGCTGTGCAGTCAGACGCGGCTGTGCAATTAGCTAATTCGCTTGAGATTCGCGGAATAGCGCCACAAGAGATTACGCGCCCCCGTGGTATAATCGCATTTAAAGTATATGAATTTAAATAACTTGAAAGTCGCCCTGGTGCATGAATTTTTAGGAGGCACGCGCGGAGGACAGGAGGAGGTGTTGAAGGAACTGCATGCCTTGTTTCCTGATGCGCCGGTATATACGATCATCGCGGACAAGAAACATCTGCCGGATGAATATCGGCGCTGGGATATCCGGCCGACGTTTATCGAACGCCTTCCTTTTGGCGCTTCGCATTTCCAGTGGTACTTGCCCCTCATGCCTTCCGCCATTGAGAGTATTGATCTTTCAGAATACGATATGGTGCTCTCTTCTGCCTCGGCTTTTGCGAAAGGGGTACTTACGCAGCCGCACACGCTCCATATTTGTTACTGCCACACTCCCACGCGCTACCTCTGGACCGACGCGCATTCCTACATCGTGAATCGCAGATTCCCTTTTTTTGTGCGGGCGTTTGTCCAGCCCTATTTGACGAAATTGCGGCTGTGGGACAGGCTTGCCGCGGAACGCCCGCAGGTTATGTTTGCAAATTCTCATGCCGTCGCGGCGCGCATCCTCAGGTATTATCAGCGCGAGAGCACGGTGATTTATCCTCCCGTGGATACTGACGCATTTTCCCTCGGGCGGGGTGAGGGGGGATATTTCCTTACCGGGGGTAGGCTCGTGGAAAGCAAGCGATTTGACCTCGTGGTGGCCGCTTTTAACCGCCTCCGCATGAAACTGGTCATTTTCGGATGCGGCCGCGAAGAGCGCCGTTTACGCGCGCTCGCCGGCCCCACCGTCAGCTTTACGGGATACCTTTCGCGGGAAGCGCGCGCAAAGGTATTTGCTGACGCGGGCGCGTTTATTTACCCTCAAGTGGAGGATTTTGGCATTACTGCAGTTGAATCCATGGCAGCCGGGAGGCCGGTGATCGCGTATGCCGCCGGTGGCATTCTCGAGACGGTGAAAGAAGGAGTTACGGGAGTGTATTTTCCCGAGGCGACCTGGGAATGCCTCGCCGAGGCAGTGGTGCGGTTCCAAAAAATGCAATTTGATCCGCAGCGTATCCGCGCGCACGCGCAAGCCTATAGTACGGCACGGTTCCGTGAAGAGATACCGCGTTATATCACCCATGCATGGAAAACGTACAAGGAAGACAATTCACTTCCGCAATAGCCATTGACTTGAGACCTTTGATGGGCCTCAAGACGGGAGTGGGAGAATATACCGAACAGCTCGCGCGCGCATTGGTGGCGTGCAACCGGATGCCCGTGGTATTTTTTTCGAACGGGTTGCGGAAGGGTAAATACCTAATCCCGCCCCTTGGCGCACCCCTTGTCCATACGAGGATGCCGAATAAACTTTTTGATTTGGCTGCGCGCTCTTTCCAGAGGCCTCACATTGATTCTCTTATCCGAAAGATAACTGGCATGCAAGTGGCGGCGTTCCTCTCCCCGCACATCACGTCCGCGCCTGTCAGCCGCCGCTGTCGCAAGGTGCTCATCGTGCATGATTGCTCATTCCGCTATCGCCGTTATTTTTCTTTGAAAAAACAATATTGGCACTGGAGCATGGCGATTGCGCGCACCCTGCGCACCGCAGATCATATCATTGCCGTTTCTGAAAGCACGCGGCAGCAGATACTCCAATGGCTGCCGCTTGAGCCTGCGCGCGTGAACGTGATAGCGCCCGGGATTGACGCTTCCTTTTTAAACCCGCCGTCCGCATCAGCCATGGAAAAAGTGAGGCGCGCGTACCGACTTCCCCCCCGATTTATCCTCTTTTTGGGCACGCGCGAGCCAAGGAAAAATCTCATTACCCTCCTTGACGCATACACTGCTGTCGCTCAAGAAAGGGAAATCGATCTCGTGATCGCTGGACAAGCCGGTTGGCGCAATTATGCGCTCAATCGCGCTATTGCGCGCCATCCTTATCGGACCCGCATCCATCAAATAGGCTACGTGGCGGCAGCGGACAAAAATGCGCTCTATAGGCTTTCCTCCTGTTTCCTCTACCCTTCCCTTTATGAAGGTTTTGGATTTCCGCCTCTTGAAGCGCTTGCCTGCGGCGTGCCCGCCGTAGTGAGTTCCACCACTTCGCTCCCTGAAACAGTGCGCACCTGCGCGCTTATGGTGGATCCTTATAACAGCGGGGATATAGCGGCAGCCGCACTTTTTGCGCTTCATGATCAGCGCCATCAGGAGCGCGTTAAAGCGGAAGGGCCTGCGCATGCACGCCAGTTTCAGTGGAAGCACGCAGCCACGCAAGTGGCTGATTGCATTGAACAGGTTGTTCGAGGGTATGAGTGATATGCGTTCCTCATCTTTATTTACTGAACACTCATTTCAAGTTGTAATATAAGTGTAAAATGACCAATAATTAAACCCCCTTAACCAATTCAAAATAAAATTTTCAATGCTCAATTTTCAATTTCTCCCGCTTTAAGCGGTTGAGGATTTGGAGCTTGATTGGGAATTGAGCATTGGAATTTGGGATTTATCATATTGTATATGCACATTGGTTTTGATGCGCGATTTGCTGGGATTGCGCAGGGGGGAGTGGGGCGCTATGTAGAGCGCGTCGTGAAGGCGTTTGGCGAGAGCAAGACGCAGTTTACCATGACGCTTTTTTTGCGGCGTTCAAATTGGGACCTTTTCCCGCACCTTGACGGGCGGTTTAGGCGGGTACTTGCCGATGTACCGTGGTACGGATTGAAAGAGCAGCTTGTTTTACCGACGGTCTTTCGGCGTTCGCATTGCGACGGTTATCACTTACCCCATTTCAATGTGCCGCTATGGATGCCGCGCCCGTTCGTCTGTACGCTCCATGACCTCATCATGTGGGAGGAAACAGGCGCGCGCGTAAGTACGCGCATGAAGGCGGTCGCGCGTGCGAAAGAGTATGGCATGAAACTCGTGGTACGGCGCGCCCTGCGCCGCGCCGCGCATTGCGTAGTCCCCTCGCAATGGACCGCAGACCGCATCAAGCCTGTGACAGGGATTGTACCGCGGCGCGTGTCGGTGATACCCGAAGGCGCCGACGCGCTCGCGCACGTCACGCCGCGCCCTTGGGAAGAGGTCCGTGCGCAGTATGGCATTGATAGCCAATATGTCCTCTGCGTGGGGAGCGCGTATCAGCACAAACAAACCTCACTCATCATAGATGCGGTTGCTTCGCTCTCCTCCGTGCATCCCCGCCTTCACCTTGTCCATGCCGGCCCCGCACACCCGCTCTCCTTTGCGAGGGCGCTTGAGGAATATGGGAGGAACGTGTTAGGGAACCGTTATCACGAAGTGGGCGCGGTGCCTGACGAAACGCTCACGACGCTTTATCGGAATGCATTCGCGTACGTCAGCGCTTCGCGCATGGAAGGGTTTGCCTTGCCGGCGCTCGAGGCGATGTGGCACCGCACTCCGGTGATAGTCCCCTGGGTCAGCTGTTTTCCGGAAGTGTTGGGAGATGCACCGCTCTATACGACACCGGGAGACAGCGCAAGTATCGCGCAGGCGATTGTCCAGCTTTTAAAGAGCCCTGATACTCGTGCAAGGTGCACAGAACGTGGTACAATAGTGGCATCTCAATACCAATGGTCCCGCCACGCGGAATCCTTATTACAATTTTATACATCGTTGTTTTTGTAATGGGATTTTCAGCCATAGGCTTCAGCCAAAGGCTGATCTGCCTCTGGCACGACATGAGAGTAAGTTTAATTTAATGTGATGTATACGATGAAGAAATCCATTTCGCATGACATTCCCATTGGATTTACCCATAATCCAAAGGATGCGAACCCTTCCCCTTATGTGATTGACCTGCGGGAAGGGAGCGGCGTGTCACCGCTGCCGCATATAGAACAATTTAAAACAGAAGAGCTTCCGCGTACCATCTCGATCCGTGAACCGTATCGGCGAGTAGCCCGGCAGAAGAAATATGCGATGAAATTAAATTTCATGCGCAACACGCTCACGCTTGAGGAGCGTGTGGCGCGCATGCGGCGTCGCACGCTCTCCTGGAAAGAGCATATCTTGAAGATCAGCGCCAAGGTCTTTTCATCGGTGTTCACACAGAGCGCGACCGTATTCAGCAGTATACAAAATACGATCAAGGATTCATCTGCGAAATCATTCAAATTTATCCGGCGCCCGTCCGCGCATTTTTACAGGGAAGCAGCGGATGACGCCGCCGGTTTGGGTGAGGCACGCGAGGAACAAGAGGTGCCCATCGCGGTCAGCGTATGGCGCAGAGCCGAAATCGTGACTTTTTTAAGCGTGCTCTGCGGCCTCATCCTTACCGTCAAGGCTGCGGGCACTATTGATGGGTACCGTCAGCTGCGCGGTGTGGTGTTGGGAGAGGCGGTTGAGGGCGTGCAAGCCTTAAGCCGCGCGCAAAACGCGTTTCACGAATCGGATATTCCGGAGGCGATTGCCTCGTTCCTTGCGGCGCAAGACAAATTCGCGGAGGTGAGCCGTACCCTGGATGATTTGCCTTTCTCATCGGTTCTGGAAAAGATCCCCCCTTTAAGGAGCAATATTGCGCTCCTAAGCGTCGGCGAAGACTCATCCCGCGCCGCAGAATATACGCTTCTCGCCTTTAAAGCGCTGGATGGCGTCAAACAGTCCCTGCAGGGCGGACAAGGATTTGTTGCGGCGCTTGAGGGCGGAGAGGGGACTAAAGTGAGCGTGCCTGTGAACGAACTAGAGAGAGTATCACGGTATTTGGGGGAGGCGGTGACCGCGTTGCGAGAAGCTAATCTTTCAGCGGCAACCATAAACCTCCAGGAACTTCCGGAGGAGTATCGGAGTTCAGTTGCGTCCTTTCTCACGCTCCTTTCTCCTTCAGAACGCCTCTTGTCCCAAACACAGCGCGGTATTGCGCTTTTTGCTTCTTTTTTAGGGGGCGAGCGCCCTCGCCGGATCATCGTCGCATTCCAGAATGACGCGGAACTTAGGCCAACCGGCGGTTTCTTGGGGAGCTATGCGCTTCTGGACACCAACCGCGGAAGCGTGGAATCAATTGACGTTCCCGGAGGGGGCTTGTATGACCTGAAGGGGAGTTTGCAGACAAGAGTGGACGCGCCATACCCTTTTCATCTGTTCAGCCCCGTATGGCAGCCTTGGAATGCGAATTATTTTTTCAATGTTCCTTCATCGGCGCAAGCATTCGCGTGGTTTATGGAAAAATCACAAGGGCCGACCGTTGACGGTGTTATCTTCATTACGCCGGTGATGCTCGAGGATATTCTCCGTATCACAGGACCAGTCGTTCTCCCCGCATATCAGTTGGTCGTCAGCGATCACAACGTACGCCGCGTACTCCAGGATGCGGCGGAGGTGGAGTATGATAAATCCTTAAACCGCCCGAAGCAGATTATTGGCGATTTGTTGCCTCTCATTTTAGAGCGTGTCTCCTTCGCCTTTGTGGAGCATTCCCCGCAATTATTAGGTTCGCTTGCCGCGGCGCTAGATCGCCACGACCTGCTCCTGTGGTCCTCGTTTGAGGAAGACCAAAATGCGATTATCGCATCAGGATGGGGCGGGGCGGTTGAGCCCACTGCCTCGGATTATCTTGCGCTGGTGCATACGAATATTGGCGGCGGCAAGACTGATCGGGTGATGGCAGAACGCTGGGAGCGCACTGTGACGCTCGCATCTGACGGGACCGGTGAAGCGATACTGACCGTGACCAGAGAGCATCGGGGCGACGCAACAGACCCTTATGAGAAAGTGCATAACGTGGATTACGTGAGAATCTTTGTGCCTTTGGGAAGCGTATTCTTGGGAGCAGAGGGATTTACTACTCCGGATGATGCGCTGTTTAAATATGATGAAACGCTTCCTCTCTATCCCGAGCTTGCACGCATGATTGCATCGACAAAAATTGATGATATCAGCGGGATAAGAATCACCGAGGAGCATGGATTCACGGTGTTTGGGGGATGGGTCATGACGAAAGTGGGCGGAAAAAGCGTCTATCGCGTCCGGTACCGCACCCCTCCTGTGGTGAAATTTGAGCGCGGCACCCTCCCGTTTTTTGCCGAGAAAGCTCGCAGGTACGAATTGTTTATCCAGCGGCAACCGGGCGCGCTTGATACCCCGTTCACTGATACGCTCATGGCGCCCGCAGAGTGGGGTAAAGAGACGGTGTTCAATGGAGCTTCTTCAAATGTAGTCGGCAATAGTATAGCGCATGAATATATTATTGATCGTGATATGGTTTCTATCCTTGAATGGCATAAGTAGTTATGGCACGGTTCAATAATGGTTTTACGCGGATATTTATAGAATTTTAAATAATTCTCAGGACTTAGTGCAGTACTCGTTCACTGAACATCGACACCCCCTCATGCCTCCCCCTTTTTATCATCAAGATATGGCGAAGCCATAGGGGGAGGACACGATATCGTTTTCTCCCCCTTTACAGGGGGGAGATCAGGAGGGGGGCTGAATCGCGAAGATAGCGATACCCCTCATTGAGCGCGTACTTGGTACATTATTGACGCATAAGGATTAATTGATTATAGTGGGGGAAGCGACAGAAATGTCGTTGCGAAAAGGCTGCGGAAATAAAAGTACATAGGTACTGAAACATGAGGAACATCAATTCCTCACCAGCAGCCTCTCCGCAGAGAAATCGGAGCCGCGGGTGCGGCTTTTCTCATATTCCTTCTAAAATTTCATGACCAAGGGCATTGGCAAGGGAGCACTCATCATCGGGATCTTTACGGTCCTTTCCCGCGTGGCAGGCCTTGTGCGGGAAAGGCTGCTCGCATCCATGTTTGGCGCGGGGCCGGTGACCGATGCGTATTTTGCCGCGTTTAAAATTCCCGATTTTATTTTTACCATTCTCGTGCTCGGGGCGCTCTCTGCCGCATTCATCCCCGTCTTTATCAAAGTGAAGGAAGATGAAGGCGAGGAGCGCGCGTGGCGCGTGGCGGGAAGCGTCCTCACAATCCTCACCCTCACCCTCACGCTCCTTGCGCTCATCGCGAGCATTACCGCGCCTTTGCTGGTGCGTGTGTTGGTGCCGGGGTTTTCGGAGGAGCACATGATGCTCACCGTGCGCCTGACAAGGATCATGCTTGTTTCCATTATTTTTTTTGGCGCATCCAATGTTTTAAGCGGGGTACTCAACGCGGCGCACCGGTATGTCGCGCTCTCTCTGGCTCCTATATTCTACAATGGCGGCATCATCATAGGCATTGCCGTATTTGCTCGAGAGTGGGGACCGGTGGGATTGGCGTTTGGCGTGGTCTTGGGTGCATTTTTGCATTTTTTGGTTCAAGTCCCGAGCGTATATGCGCTCTCACACGGACAGCTCAAGCTTGGTTTTGCTTATGACCACGCGGTGAAGCGCATCATGGCGCTTATGGGACCTCGCATGCTCGGCCTTGCCGCATCGCAGATAAACACCCTCGTCGTGATTGCGCTTGCGTCTGTCATGGCAGCGGGATCGGTCGCGGTCTATAACTTTGCATTCAATCTGGTGAGTTTCCCTTCAGGCGTCATTGGGGTGTCGTTTGCGGTCGCGGCATTCCCTTATTTTGCCAAGCATGCGGCGCGGCAAGAGATCGGTGAGTTTGGCGCGCGGTTCAGAGTGAGTATCTCCCATATTCTTGCCGCATTGGTGCCGCTCTCGGTGTTTCTGATCATGCTGCGCGCGCAAGTGGTGCGCGTCCTCCTTGGCGCGGGCGCTTTCGATTGGACTGATACGGTGCTTACCGCAAATACCATGGGACTGCTCGCTATTTCGCTCTGTGCGGACGGGGTCATTCCTTTGCTCGCACGCTCTTTCTACGCATTCCAGGACACCTGGACGCCGGTAAAAATCGGGCTCAGTGCGGTAGCGCTTAATGTGGCGCTCGCCTTATTATTGCGGGGATTCGGCGTAGAAGGCATCGCGCTCGCGCTCGCGGTGACTCAAATCATCCAAGGGATAATGCTTGCCGCAAGCTTAAATAAAAAAATACCCGGCCTTTTCGATTTCTCTTTTGCGGAAGGATTCGTTAAGATGGTGATATCAGCCGCGGGCGGTGCGGCGGTGCTGCAGCTGTTAAAAGCCCCGATTGCCTCACTCGTGGACATGGAGACCGGGGTGGGCGTACTTATGCAGGGATTGGGTGCGGGGTTGGGAGGCCTAGTGATGTATTATTTTCTCGCACGTTATTTCAAATGCGCCGGCATTCCTTCATATCAAGAATTATTACATTTTATCAAACGGCGATAATTTATTTATTGGAATTAGAAACTATTGCGTAAAGTAGCGTATCATGTAGCGCGAAGTAGCTTCTATGCCCCATCAGTAGAAGCCAGTTTACGCCACTAATGTGTGGAGTTGAATTTATGAATACCAATATTCGCAATTTTTGCATCATCGCGCACATTGATCACGGCAAGTCGACGCTTGCCGATCGTTTCTTAGAATTGACCGGCACCGTAGATAAACGGCAAATGAAGGAACAGTTTTTGGATAAGATGGATCTGGAAAGAGAGCGGGGAATTACGATTAAATTGGCACCCGTGAGAATGGTCTGGCAAGCGCAGATTGAGGAGTACATCCTCAATCTGATAGACACTCCCGGTCACGTTGATTTCTCCTACGAGGTTTCGCGGTCACTTGCCGCCGTGGAGGGGGCAATACTGCTCGTTGACGCGACTCAAGGGATTCAGGCGCAAACCATCGCGAACTTGACGCTTGCAGTGGCGCAGGGGCTCACCATTGTGCCTGCGTTGAATAAGATTGATTTGCCCAATGTGGCAATAGAAGACACGATTAACGCAGTGTCCCAGCTGGTCGGCTGTTCGGTTGATGAAGTATTGAGAGTTTCCGGAAAAACAGGACAGGGAGTTGAAGAGCTGCTCCAGGAAGTGGTGCGCAAAGTGCCGCCGCCAGAAGGATTGCAGAGTAATCCCTTGACCGCATTAATTTTTGATTCGCAGTACGATACGTACCGCGGAGTGGTCGCCTATGTGCGCGTCATGGAAGGGGAAGTCAAGAAGAGCGATACCATCATGATGATGGGAACAGGAGTGAGCACTGAAGTGCTGGAGATAGGGGTGTTAAGTCCGGGGTTTACCCCTGTACCCGCGCTCCAAAGGGGTGAAATCGGCTATATCGTTACGGGGCTCAAGGAGGTGCGTCAATGCCGCGTGGGTGATACCATTACCTTGCCCGGAAAAAAAGCGGCGCATCCTTTGCCGGGGTATCGCGAGGTGCGTCCCTATGTGTTTGCAGGACTCTTTGCGCAGGATGGCGAAGCGGAAGGGTTAAGGGATGCGATTGAAAAATTGCAGTTGAATGACGCTTCCCTCACTTATGTACCCCAGCGCTCGACCGCATTGGGATTCGGGTTCAGGTGCGGATTTTTAGGCCTTTTGCACCTCGAGATCGTGCTAGAACGGCTCCGCAGGGAGTATGGTTTGGAGATTATTGCGACCGTGCCGAATGTCGAATACCGCGTCCTCACGGATGCGACACAGGTCAACATGGAAAAAAATGCGGATCAACGCGGATATGTGACTGAAGCAGAGTTGAATAGCATTGGAGCGCTTGAGGTAAAGATGCCGCAGGAGTTTCCCGACCCTTCCCGCATAGAGAAAGTATTTGAACCATGGGTGCATGTGACCGTGATCACCCCGCCTTCCTACATCGGCAATATTATGCAATTTATGCAAGGGATGCGGGGGGAAGCGCGGAATACGGAGTATCTTGCGGACAGGAAAGCCGTCCTCCACTACGACTTGCCGCTTTCCTCCATCATCGTGAATTTCTATGATAATCTGAAAGGAGCGAGTCAAGGGTACGCCTCCATGGATTATAATCTCGCGGGATTCAGGGAGGCAGACATTGTGAAGCTCGATATCCTTATTGCAGAACAGATGGCGCCCGAATTGTCGGTGCTCATGGATAAAAGCGAGGTGCAGCGGCGCGCGCGTAGCATGGCCGAGCTGTTGAAAGAACTCATCCCGCGCCAGATGTTTGCGGTGAAGATACAGTCAGCGATGGGAGGCAAAATCATCGCCAGCGAAACATTGTCTGCCATGCGGAAGGACGTGACGGCGAAACTCTCGGGAGGCGATGTGACGCGGCGGCGGAAACTGCTCGAAAAACAAAAAAAGGGCAAGAAGAGAATGGCCCGATTTGGAAGCGTGGAAATACCTCCGGATGCGTACCGCAAGCTGCTGCAAAGGACTTGAGTGTTCGTATTAGGTATCAGGTATTACGTATTATGGATCCATCATATACCTAATACGTAATACATAATACGAGATTCGATCACAGCGGTGACGTGAACATGAACGCGATGAAGCTCAAGATGACGATGAGCGAAACGATTGTCCACGCGACGCGGATTTTCTTTTTTGATATCATATAGGGGTGAGAATTGTAGAAAATAATCAGTTGGCATTAGTAAGTTATAGGACAATATCTGCGTAAGTCTGCGTCCGGCCGCATAAAGATAAAACCATGTCTTACACCAGACTTATTGCGGCCGGCATCTGCGTGTATCCGCGTGAAAACCTCAATACAGATTTTACGTTACTATTAATATGAAGTATACCAAATTTGTAAGGGAAGATGAAGTCCTTATCGCGGTGATCAGGCGTTCGTGGTGGGGCTATATGGGTCAGATGAGCGCGGTGTTTTTGCTGGTATTTGCCGCTTCATTGCTCAGTGTGCCGCTTCTTCAGGGGTCTACCTTATTGCAGATTTTGTTCTTTCTACTGGCGGCAGGCACGCTTTGGAGGGTGCTGGTGCTCTGGATGAGTGTCCGCTATGAGGTTTTGCTCATTACCGACCGCCGCATAATTGATGTGGACCAGAGGGGCCTTCTGCGCCGTACGGTCACCGACGCGGTGTATAGCCGCATCACTGACATTACCTGGAGCAAGAGCGGCATCAAGGAAACACTCACGGGATGCGGCGGCATCCTTATCACTACCGCGGGATCCGCGTCCGCGATTGAGATACGCCCTGTCCGTGACCCTAAAGGCGTGCAGGAATTGATACGCGACGTGGCAGAGGCGTACGAGGCGGGGATGAAAAGACCCAATACGCCGCAGATATACGCGGATGCAGACGCGGATTAACGCTGATAACAATAGACAGTCAAATCCCTTATTTAACATATGAAACGCAGGTCTCCATTTATACGATTGTTACTGAAGCCTACTACCATGGTGGCCATTTTTGTGGTTTTTCTTTTTATAAGTTATGGCTATGTCATGACCCTGAAGCGCGGCCGCGAAATCAGTGGCCGCGTAAGTACGCTGCAAAGCGACATCGCAGAGTTGACGATGCGCAAGGAAGAATTGCTGGAGATCAAAAAATTAACTGAATCGTCTGAATTTGTGGAACGGGAAGCGCGGTCCAAATTAGGCTTGAAGAAAAAAGGGGAGCATGTCATAATCGTGCCGAGCGACTCAATAGAACCTGTGGTGCGTGAAAACGCGTATAGTGGCGGCAGTCAGTCGCCGGAATACCAGAATTCATCGTATCCAAAGCGGTGGTTTACTTATTTCTTTTCCCAGAAGTAAAATGCAATACAATCTGAAGAAGGGTGTCACGCAGATTTTCGCAGATACTCGGCCGCGTATCGTTTATTTTGAAGAAAGGTTCTGTGCGTGAGCGGCCGAACGCAGATTAACGCGGATATACTTCTATCGACTTAAAGTGGGATTTCATTTCATAGGCATGCGGGTGTAGTACAATGGTAGTACATTAGCTTCCCAAGCTAGGGACGGGGGTCCGATTCCCCTCACCCGCTTTTAAACAGAATCTATTATGCTCAAAGAATCGGAATTTGTGAAAATAGTGGTCGCCGTGCCGGTGGACGCGGCAGACCGGGTAAGGGATGCGCTCACGAGGGCGGGCGCGGGAAGACAGGGAAATTATGATTCTTGCAGCGGCAGTTATCGGCAGACAGGAAGATTCCGGCCTTTGATGGGGGCAAATCCCGCCATTGGAATGGTGGGAGAATTAGAAGAAGTGGAAGAGGAAGTCATCGAAGTTATTTGCCACAAGAGCCTCGTGGAGCGCGTAGTGGAGGAAATTAAAAAAGCACATCCTTACGAAGAACCTGCGATAGATATTATTCCGCGATTGGAGATAATTTAAATCTCATAATAGGGCATATCATTCAGTGTTTTTCCGTGTAAATTTCAGGTGTTTACGCGAAAGAGGCTTTATACACTGAATGCACACGGAAATTGGCGCTGAACGACACTGAAAAATATTTTTTCCACTGTTTCATTATGTTACTAACTCTCAGCATTGCGGGAGCGTGGTTATTGGCTACGCTTTTTATATTTGCCCACATTAAAAAAAGGTCAAAGATTATTGCGTTTTCTCCGATGAGGTATTTGGGATTATTCTCATTTGTGCCGGTCGGCATAATCGTTTCATGGAAAGGCGGCGATGATAAGGTGTGGGTCATGTTTTTAATAGGAGCCTGTATTGGCATGGCGGGAGAGACTCTCATGGCGCTTATTTGGGATTTTCTGTTTGATAAAAAGTTTTGGGTGTATCGCGGAGGCGGCCTCCTGGGCGGGTATACCAGTATTTACAATATAATACCTTGGGGGCTCTTCGCGCTTATCGTGCGCACGCTGCTGGATACGTTTATGGTGAGAGAAGAAATCCTTGCGGGGCGCATGTGGGGACTCTCGCTTTGGCAGGGATTTCTTTTGCTCTGGCTCGGAAGTCTGCTGCTGGCGATTTTATGGCGCATCGTATGGCTCAAGATACAGGGGGAGCCCATTCGTTTGAATGAAAAATTTTCATGGAGGCTCTATAGCTTATATACCGCGCCAATCTTCATCGCGATTGCGTGCGTCGGTATTTGGGGAGACATTGCGCTACTGCTGTACGCGCTGATCATTATGGCGTTAGGCTACCTCATAGAATATATCTACGGGTTCTTGCTAAGCTGGGCGTTTGTAAAGAATGACGTGGGGTCATGGCTGCTCTGGCGCGTGCTGCACGTGAGAAGGCGCTATAAAGGATGGGAGTATCAATATGCAAAATTAAACGGCGGGATTACGAGCTTCACCAATCTGCCGTATTGGGCGTTGGGAGGATTTTATTTTGCATTTATATTGAGTTATCTCTAAATACTGGCATAAATGAGAATTTTTTGGTAAGATAAGCACGTTTATGATATGCCGCCTTAGCTCCCGCCTTTCCCTGCGCCGCACATACCTTCGTTTCACTTCGGTATTATGGCACCAGCAACTCGGCGGGCAGGCAGCTGGATTATAACAATTTTTACTCCGCACAATTTATGCCGGCCTAGCTCAATTGGCAGAGCAATGCTTTCGTAAAGCAGAGGTTCCGGGTTCGATTCCCGGGGCCGGCTAAGAAAATTGTGCAGTTAATGCTTTTCCGCCTCCGTCGATGCTTCGGCGGATAAACTCCAAATAAAGGTCCCGGTTTGATCCCGTGGCCGGCTATAATAAATTGTGCAGGGTAAATTAATTCTGGACTTAATAATATAAGCTACTTAGTTTATGAGTGAATATCGTGATGGTAACCTTACTGGAGAGAGTAATGAGTCGATAGAGGTGAAGTGTAATTTTATGTGTGATAATATGGTTTGTACCGATCCATTACATACCGTGAAGATGACGCGGAAAGAATTCGCCAACATTAAAAGCAGTGGCAAAAAGCTAAAATGTCCTAATTGTGGAGGATACACATTAGTGCCTGAATAAAGAGCAGCTCAATTTGAGAGGAATTTCCAAGGTTTCAAAAAAACGCTCTCTCTATTGAGAGCGTTTTTGATCGGATACAACTACGGTAAGTATGATAATGTTGTAAGACCCTATTTTACCGCTTCAACAATTTTTACGAACACTTCGGGATGATCTTGTGCGAGGGTTGAGAGTGATTTGCGGTCAAGCTCCACTTTTTTCAGCTTCAGGAGATGGATGAATTTGCTATAGGTAAGCCCGTGCATACGCACGGCGGCGTTAAGCCGCACTTGCCAGAGTTTCCGTATTTCACGTTTCTTAGTGCGTCGGTCGCGGTACTGATAGACTCCCGCTTTGATCACGGCGACATTGGCGAGGCGTGAGATTTTTTTCCTGCCCCAGCGATACCCCTTTGCTTGTTTTAAGAGGCTATGGCGTTTGCGTGCCCGTAATAAACCGCGTTTCACTCGAGACATATAAGTATAAAATTCTAAATATTAAATCCTAAACACTAAATAATAGCATTATAATTATGTGCTGGAGAGAAGTTTTCTGATATGCTCTCGGTGTCCCGTGCGGAGAATGATATCCTTGCGCTTGCCCATGGTGGCCTGGCCGGTGGCGCGCGCATGGTAGTGGCTTTGGGCTACCGCGCGTTTAATCACCTTGCCTGTTGAGGTAATGCGAAACCGTTTCAAAAAAGTTTTTTTAGTCTTCAATTTTGGCATACATACGTGATTAAAATCAAAATTTAAAAATCATGGTGCGACTCGTAGTTCGACTCGGCTCACTATGACATTGCTCACCATGACAATAAGCGGATGTCATCCTGAGCTTGTCGAAGGATTGCATTTTGATTTCTTTCAATTTACTTTCTCCCTACCACGAGGGAAATCCTTCCTCCCATGCGTGAAATCGGCTGGAGCACGGAGGCTTGGGGAAGCGAGGCGGCAAACTCATCCATAATCTTTTGCGCCAGGTCCGTATGGGCTTTTTCCCTACCCCTGAGCACCATCTCGATTTTAACCTTATCACCCCGTTCCAAGAATTCGGCCGCTTGCGTTTTCCTGAGCTCAAGATCCGCTCCCTTGATGCGCAGGGAAAGTCTGATTCCTTTCACCTCCACCATCTTCTGTTTGGCTTTTGCTTTGCGCGCTTCTTTTTCCTGTTCATAGCGGTATTGCCCGTAGTTGATGATGCGGCAGACCGGGGGGATTGCTTTGGGATTCACTTCTACGAGATCAAGTCCTGCAGATTGGGCGGCATTTAATGCCTGCGCGGCAGAAAGGACGCCAATATTTTGGCCATGTTGGTCAATGACGCGCACCTCCGGTGAGGTGATGAATTTATTCATGCGCGCGAGCTTGATAAGCTCGGGTTTTGGTTTTGGCCGGCGGCGATGGCGAAGGTGCATAATATGATACTAATTTGCAATTGGCAGCACGAGTGGCTTGCCAGCCGAAGCATTTATAAGACTCTTTTGGGGTATTGTGGATGATGTCCACCTTCGCATAAAGCTACGGCGGACAGCCTTACGCTAAAGCGAAGGCTGGTGGAGATGGCGGGTCTTGCACCCGCGTGAGGCATCCGTCGTGTTCCCGTGTCTACCAGCATAGCCTGCTCTTGGTATACTCGCGCATGCCCGAGGAGCAGACAAGAAAGCGCGCGCAAGTCCCTAAAAAGCCATTGTCCTCCTACAGCTTTTAGGAGAAGCGTTGGAGTAAGCCTGCTGTATGACACCCGATTCCTTATCCGCAGGCGGAACAAGGGCGGATGGTAACGGCGGTTAGGCCGCTACGGTAGCCGGTGCGAATTCAAAAGCTTGGGCTAAGCCCAAAACTTTCTCTTTCACAAGGCTTATGAGATTATTGGCAGTTATCTCTTTGCGTTCGTGGAGATTAACGTCGTGCGAACGCCGCGACGGCTGGCGCAGGAACATTCTGGTCACCTGCGACTTATGGACATCCCCATGTATTGTTAAATTCGAAATTCTCTCGCTATGCGAGATCTGGCGTAGCCAGATAAAATAAAAAAGAGATGTTTATTTTTTGGTTTATTGTAAAATATTTATTACGTCAATGAGTATATGATGATTGTAGGGATTAGTCAAGCTAAGTCTTGTACAATACATAATGAGCCCCAAATGAAAACCGATTCCACCGCATAACGAGCCCCAAACCCTGTGGATAGCTCTGGCGGCAGGCAAGGTCTTCAAACCAAAAGTGC
>Ga0265296_1001344_pt1 | contig 28721 bp, 28 predicted proteins | sample MunlanPumphouse1_FD_189073 | JGI IMG/M metagenome (GOLD analysis project Ga0265296, IMG submission 189073) | Groundwater microbial communities from a municipal landfill in Southern Ontario, Canada - Pumphouse #1 | ecosystem: Environmental > Aquatic > Deep subsurface > Groundwater | place... | reverse complement strand
TGTTCTGGGGCTTTATCATCGCGGTGGCGCTCGGGGTGCCGATCGCGGCGCTGATCTTTTTCTCGCGCACCGCGAAACGCACCGTCTATCCGCTGTTCGTCGCGTTGCAGAGCATTCCCAAGATCGGGCTGGCGCCGCTGATCGTCGTCTGGTTCGGCTATGGGCTCACCTCGAAACTGATCATGGCGTTCCTGTTCGCCTTTTTCCCGATCATCATCTCGACGCTCGGCGGCCTCGCCAGCACCCCCGCGCATCTGGAGGAGCATTTTCGCGCCCTGCGCGCCTCGCCGATGCAAAGCTTCTGGCGGTTGCGCGTGCCCGCGGCGCTGCCCAGCTTTCTCGACGGCTGCAAGGTCGCGATGCCGCTCGCGGTCATTGGCGCGGTCGTCGGCGAATTTGTCGGATCGAACGACGGGCTGGGCAATCTGATCCTGACCGCGTCCGGTTCGGGACATACGACGCTGACCTTTGCGGCGTTGATCGCGGTGACGATGATGTCGCTCATTCTATTCTACAGCGTCGCCTATTGGGAGCGCTTCATCTGGTGGCGGGCAGCATGAGCGGGGTGATTTCGATTGCGGACGTCGGCAAGGCGTTCGGTGACCTGCGCGTGCTCGGCAACGTCAGCGCCGACATCGGCGCGGCCGAGTTCGTCTCGGTGCTTGGCCCCTCGGGCTGCGGCAAGAGCACGTTGCTACGCCTGATCGCCGGACTGACGCCGTTCGAAGAAGGCAGCATATGTTTCAACGGCGCCGAAGTGACCGCCCCCGCCCCCGAAATGGGGTTTGTTTTCCAGACGTCGAACCTGCTCCCCTGGCTCACCGTGCGCGACAATCTGTTACTCGGCGTCGATCTCGACGCCGCGGTGCAGCGGCCCAGCGACGCGGCGTTTGCCGAGCTTGTCGAAACGCTCGGTCTGACCGGATTCGAGGCCAGCCATCCGCACCAGCTGTCGGGCGGCATGCGGCATCGCGTCGCGATCGGGCAGGCGCTGGCGCGCAATCCGCAAGTGCTGCTGATGGACGAGCCTTTTGGCGCGCTCGACGCCTTGACCCGCGACCGGCTCAACATGGAGTTGCTGCGCATCTGGCAGCGCGACCGCAAGACGGTGGTACTGGTCACCCACAGCATTCCCGAAGCGGTGCTGCTGTCCGACCGGGTGCTGGTGATGTCGGAGCGGCCGGGGACGATTGTCGAGGATGTCCGCATCGACCTGCCGCGCCCGCGCGACCCCAGCGTCACCCGCGAGGATCCGGCGTTCGGCGACTATGTCGTGCGGCTCAGCAAATTGATGGGGGTTTTGTAATGGAGAGCGGGATATTGGCGACCGCGGGCGCCGAAATCTATTGGCAGGCGCACGGGCAAGGACCGGCGGTCGTGCTGGCGCATGGTATCGGCGGCAATCACGCGATCTGGTACGCCCAAATCGACGCGCTGGCGCGGTCGAACCGCGTTATCCTGTTCGATCATCGCGGCTTCGGCCTGTCGCGCGACCTGGATGGGCGCGGGCGCGACGGCTTTGTCGATGATCTGGTGGCGCTGCTCGATCATTTGGACGAGGCGAAGGTGGCACTGGTTGGCCAGTCGATGGGGGCGGGTACCTGTATCGGCTTTGCCCATCGCGCGCTCGAGCGGGTCGCGGCGCTGGCGATCTGCGACAGCCTGCACGGGATTGCCGAGGCGGACGACGTGAAGGCGATCATGGATGAAGCGCGGGCCAAAACCGCCGCGATGGGCCAGATCGAGCGTGTGCTCGGGACCACCGCATCGCGCGAGCTGGCAGCGCTCTATGCACAGATCGCGAGCTTCAACGCTGCCGATCGCTACAGCCTGACCGGTCGCTTCGACGCGCGGCCCGCTGCCGACCTCGGCGGCAAGGGTTTTCCGGTCCTGTTCCTGTGCGGCGTTGACGACCCGCTGTTCCCGGTCGAGGCGGTGCGGCTCGTCCAGGCCGAGGTCGCTGGGTCGTTTCTGGTCGAGGTCAACGACGCGGGCCATTCGGCGTTTCTGGAGCAGCCGGTGCAGTTCAACGACACCATCCTCTCGCTGCTCCAGATGGCGGGGCATGTCGGCAAGGGTGGCGCGGCGCACAGTAACACCGCGGGATATGAGCGCGTCGGGGCCGGGGCATGAGCGATACCGCTTATCCCTTCGCGATCCGCGAAATCCTGAACTATGTCGACGGTGCTTTCGTCGCGACCGGGGCGCAATTCGACAATGTGAACCCGGTGACGGGCGAGGTCGCGGCGCGAGTGTCGCTGGCCGACCAACCGCTGGTCGACCGCGCGGTTGCCGCGGCGCGGCGCGCGCTCAAGGGGCCGTGGGGCAAGATGTCGCAGGCCGAGCGGTGCAAGCTGCTCGTCCGCGTCGCCGAAGGGATCGAGGCGCGCTTCGACGAATTTGCCGCGGCCGAGATCGCCGACACCGGCAAATCGCTGCATCAGGCGCGCACGATTGACATTCCGCGCGGCGCCGCCAATTTTCGCGCCTTCGCCGGACTCGCCGAAGCACGCGCGATGCCGAGTTTCCGCACCGACCTTCCCGACGGGCGCAGCGCGATCAACTATGCGATCGCGCGGCCGCTGGGAGTGGTCGCGATCATTTCGCCGTGGAACCTGCCGCTGCTGCTGATGACGTGGAAGGTCGCCCCCGCGCTCGCCTGCGGCAACGTCGTCGTCGTGAAGCCCAGCGAGGAAACGCCATCGACCGCGACGCTGCTGGCCGAGGTGATGGACGCCGCGGGGGTGCCGCCGGGCGTGTTCAACCTCGTCCACGGCTTTGGCGCCGACTCGACCGGCGAATGGTTGACCGCCAATCCAGACATCGACGCGATCACCTTTACCGGGGAATCGGCGACCGGCGGGGCGATCATGCGCGTCGCGGCGGCGGGGGTGAAGCCAGTGTCGTTCGAACTCGGCGGCAAGAACGCCGCTCTTGTCTTTGCCGACTGCGATTTCGACGAGGCGGTGGCGGGAACGGTGCGGTCGGTCTTTTCCAACTGCGGTCAGGTGTGCCTGTGCACCGAGCGCGTCTATGTCGAACGCCCGATTTTCGACCGTTTCGTCAAGGCGCTGGCCGAGCGGGCTGCGGCGCTGACGATCGGCGATCCCTGGTCGGGTGCCGACATGGGGCCGCTGATCTCGCACGGCCACCGCGACAAGGTGCTCGGCTATTACCAGCTCGCGCGCGACGAGGGGGCGACGGTGGTGACCGGCGGCGGGGTGCCCGCGTTTGGCGGTGCGCTGGATAATGGCGCATTCGTTCAGCCGACGATCTTGACCGGCCTTGGTCCCGACGCGCGCTGTGTGCGTGAAGAGATTTTCGGCCCGGTCTGCCACATCGCGCCTTTTGACCGCGAGGATGAGGCGATCGAACTCGCGAACGACAGCGCCTATGGCCTGGCGGCGGCGATCTGGACCCGCGACGTCGGGCGCGCGCACCGTGTTGCCGCCCAGATGGAAACGGGCATCGTCTGGGTCAATGAATGGTTCCTGCGCGACCTGCGCACCCCGTTCGGCGGCATGAAGCTGTCGGGCATCGGGCGCGAGGGCGGCGAACATTCGCTGGGCTTTTATTCCGAGCCGACCAATATCTGCGTGAAGTTGTAGAGGAAGATCAATGGCAGACATTGCCGCAATCGCCGCAAGGCTCGACGCCGCCGCCCGTGAGGCGCGGGCGATCGCGCAAATCACCGGGCAGGAGGGCGAATTGTCGCTCGCCGATGCCTATGCGATCCAGCGCGCCGCGATCGACCACCGGCTGGCGCGCGGCGCCACGCTGGTGGGCGTGAAGATGGGCTTCACCAGCGAGGCCAAGATGGTCCAGATGGGGCTGACCGACCAGATCTGGGGGCGACTGACGTCGGACATGGTGGTGGCGAACGGCGGAGCGCTAGACCGGACCCGCTTCATCCACCCGCGCGTCGAGCCCGAAATCGCAGTGCGCCTGAAAGCGCCGCTGGCGGGCGAGGTAACGCGCGACGCGGCGCTGGCAGCGGTCGATGCGGTCGCCGCCGCGCTCGAGATTATCGACAGCCGGTACGAGAATTTTCGTTTCGCACTCGGCGATGTGGTTGCCGACAATGCCTCGTCATCGGCCTTTGTCGTCGGTCCCTGGCTGCCCGCCACGACCGACGTTGCCGATGTCGCGATGGCGATGCGTGTCGATGACGTTGTCGTCGAAACCGGATCGAGCGCAGCGATCCTGGGCGATCCGATCCGCTCGCTCGTGGCCGCGGCGCGGCTGGCGGGCGCGGCGGGGCTGGTGCTTCAGCCCGGTTGGACGATCATGCTGGGCGGCGCGACCGCGGCGGCGGCGATTGGCTCGGCGCGGGCGGTGTCACTCGATGCCGGACATCTGGGCCGCGTCGGTTTCACGATCGCGGGAGCTGCGGCATGAGCGGCGAGGGACGGGTCATCCCCGGTAAGGCACAGCCGCGCGGCCGCTTTCCACATTATCGCCGCGCGGGCGATTTCGTCTTCATATCGGGCACCAGCTCGCGGCGGCCCGACAATAGTTTTGCGGGCGCCTCGGCCGACGAATATGGCACGGTCAGCCTCGATATCCGCGAGCAAACGCGCGCGGTGATCGACAATATCGGGGCGATCCTCGCCGATGCGGGCGGATCGCTGGCCGACGTCGTCGATGTCACAAGCCTTCTCGTGAACATGAATGATTTCGGCGGCTATAACGCGGTTTACGCCGAATATTTCGACGAAGCGGGTCCGGCGCGCACGACGGTTGCCGTCCACCAGCTTCCCCATCCGCACCTGCTGATCGAGATCAAGGCGACCGCCTTCATCCCGCGCGCGCCCACGAAAGGATAGCGCCCATGCTGACCTATGGATTGCCCTTCAATTTCCGCCAGTGGATCGAGGATCACCGCGATGTGCTGAAGCCGCCGGTCGGCAACGCCCAGATTTGGGAGGATGCCGATTTCATCGTCACCGTCGTCGGCGGCCCGAACCAGCGCACCGACTATCATGTCGATCCGCTGGAAGAGTTCTTCTTCCAGCTCGAAGGCGACATGAATCTGCGACTGTGGACCGATGATGGTCCCAAGGACATGCCGATCCGCGAGGGCGACATCTTCCTGCTGCCGCCCGGCGTGCCGCACTCGCCGCAGCGCCCGGTTCCGGGCAGCGTCGGGCTGGTGATCGAACGCAAGCGGCCCGAGGGGATGATCGACGCCTTTCAATGGTATTGCGACGATTGCGGCCACATCGTCCACCGCGTTGAAGTGCAGCTGAAAAGCATCGTCCGCGATCTGCCGCCGCTGTTCGCCGCCTTTTATGCCAGCGAAGAGCTGCGCACCTGCGGCCATTGCGGCGCGGTGCACCCCGGCAAACATACGCCTGCGGCCGCGGGATGACCGATATGCACAGCCATGCCGCGCGGCGGCTACGCGATGCCTATTCGGGCGGGGTGATCGCGCCGCTGCGCGATGCGCTCGATCCGACCGATGTGGACGGCGCCTATGCGGTGCAGACGATCAACACGCGATTCTGGGAAGCGCAGGGGCGGCGGATCGTCGGGCGCAAGGCGGGGCTGACCGCGAAGGCGGTGCAGGTTCAGCTGGGCGTCGACCAGCCCGATTTCGGGGTGTTGTTCGAGGATATGCGAGTTGCCGACGGCGGTTCGCTCGACCCGGTACGGACGATCCAGCCGAAGGCCGAAGCCGAGATTGCGTTTGTGCTCGGCGCCGATCTGCCCGATCCGGCAACATCGGTCGCGCAGGTCGCGGCCGCAGTCGCGCGCGTCCATGCCGCGATCGAGATTGTCGACAGCCGCATCGCCGACTGGAAAATCACCTTTGCCGATACCGTGGCGGACAATGGCTCGTCGGCCTTCTTCGTGCTTGCCGATGCGGGGTTGGCGCTCGAAGGCCTCGACCTCGAAGGCGCGGCGATGGAAATGACGGTCAATGGCAGCGTTGTGTCGACCGGGGTGGGTGCCGCCGCGCTCGGCAATCCGCTCAACGCAGCGGCGTGGCTGGCGCAAACGCTGGCGGGCCGGGGCGAGCCGCTCAAGGCGGGCGATATTTTGCTGGCGGGCGCGCTGGGACCGATGGTCGCACTGACCTCTGGCGATCATGTCGTTGCGACCATCGCGGGCATCGGCAGCGCCAGCTTCACCTATGGCGAGGGCTGACCCGATGGCGAAGACCAAGGTCGCGATTATCGGATCTGGCAACATCGGGACCGACCTGATGATCAAGGTCATGCGCCTGTCCGAGGCGCTGGAGATGGCGGCGTTCGTCGGCATCGATCCCGAGAGCGATGGGCTGAAGCGCGCTGAACGGCTGGGTGTACCGATCACCGCCGACGGCCTCGACGGGCTGGTGGCGTTGCCCGGCTTTGCCGACATCGCAATCGTCTTCGACGCGACCTCGGCGGGTGCGCACCAGCGCCACAGTGAAGTGCTGATCGCGCATGGCAAGCGCGTCATCGACCTGACACCGGCGGCGATCGGTCCCTATACGATCCCGCCGGTGAACGGCGATGCGCACCTCGATGCTCCCAACGTCAATATGGTGACCTGCGGCGGGCAGGCGACGATCCCGATCGTCGCGGCGGTGAACCGCGTCGCCAAGGTCCATTATGGCGAGATCGTCGCCTCGATCGCGTCAAAGAGCGCGGGTCCGGGGACACGCGCCAATATCGACGAGTTTACCGAGACGACGAGCGAAGCGATCATGAAGGTCGGCGGTGCGACGCGCGGCAAGGCGATCATCGTCCTGAATCCTGCTGAACCACCGCTGATCATGCGCGACACCGTCTATTGCCTGTGCGACGACGGCGACCGCGAGGAAATTCGGGCAAGCATCGAGGCGATGGTGGCGGAGGTCCAGACCTATGTCCCCGGCTACCGCCTCAAGCAGGCGGTGCAGTTCGAGAGCATCGGCAGCAATGCGCCGCTGCGCATCCCCGAAATGGGCGGCAGCTTCACGGGCCTGAAGGTCAGCGTGTTCCTTGAGGTCGAGGGCGCGGCGCATTATCTGCCCGCCTATGCCGGCAATCTCGACATCATGACCTCGGCAGCGCTGAAGACCGCCGAGAAGATCGCAGGGAGGCTGGCCGCATGACCTTCGATCCCACGACCACCAAATTATATATCCAGGATGTCACGCTGCGCGACGGCATGCACGCGATCCGCCATCAGTACGGTCTCGACCATGTCCGCGCGATCGCCAAGGCGCTCGACCGCGCCAAGGTTGATGCGATCGAGGTCGCGCATGGCGACGGGCTGCAAGGGTCGAGCTTCAACTATGGCTTCGGCGCCCACACCGACTGGGAGTGGATCGGCGCGGTCGCCGAGGTGCTCGAACATAGCGTGCTCACGACGTTGCTGCTGCCCGGCATCGGCACGATCCACGATCTCAAACGCGCCTATGATCTGGGCGTGCGCTCGGTGCGGATTGCGACCCACTGCACCGAGGCCGATGTCGCGAAGCAACATATCGAGTTTGCGCGCGGCATCGGCATGGACGTATCGGGCTTCCTGATGATGAGCCATATGTCGGCGCCCGAGCCGCTCGCGCAGCAGGCAAAGCTCATGGAAAGCTATGGCGCGCACTGCGTCTATGTCACCGACAGCGGCGGCGCGATGACAATGGATCAGTATGCCGCGCGTCTCGCGGCCTATGACCGCGTGCTGAAGCCCGAGACGCAGCGCGGTGTCCACGCGCACCATAACCTGAGCCTGGGCGTCGCGAACAGCATCGTTGCGGTCCAGAATGGCGCGCTGCGCGTTGATGCGTCGCTGGCCGGCATGGGGGCCGGGGCGGGCAATGCGCCACTCGAAGTGTTCATCGCCGCCGCCGACGTGCATGGCTGGAACCATGGCTGCGATCTTTATGCCCTGATGGACGCTGCGGAAGACCTTGTTCGACCGTTACAGGATCGCCCTGTGCGCGTCGATCGCGAGACGCTCACGCTTGGCTATGCGGGGGTATATTCCTCCTTCCTGCGCCACGCCGAAAAGGCGGCCGCCGACCACGGCCTCGACACCCGTGCCATCCTCGTTGAACTTGGTCGCCGCAAGATGGTCGGCGGGCAGGAAGACATGATCGTCGACGTCGCGCTCGATATGATCGCGGCGGGCAAGCTGCCAGGGTGAACCGGCATTTCGCGCGAAACGCGGGGCGTTAAACCGTCGCTCGGCGAAAAATGTCGCCGGTGCGCGTTGCCGGACGTGCCCGCTCGGCCAGATAGCGCTCCATCGCCGCGAGGCCGCGGGCGGTCAGCGCGACGTGGATGACGCGATTGTCCTGCGCCGATCGTTCGCGCGCGACTAGCCCGCAGTCGTCGAGCTTGCCGATCCAGCGCAGTGCCGTGGTCGCCGGGACCGCGGCGGCAATGCACAGGCTGTGGATGCTCACCGGACGTCCGCGATGCAACTGCACATAAAGGTCGAGCAGCATGTCCCAGGCGGGCTCGGCAAAGATGTTGGCGGCAAAGCAGCGTTCACGGCTTCGGCGGCTGGCATATTCCTGTTGGGCCAGATGCACCAGTGTCTCGGTATCGACATCGATATCGGCATCGCGGATCGGCACGCGCGCTTCCATGGTTCCGCTCACAGCAACCCCCTTTCGCGCATGCTCACAATCGTTCGTCCGCTGACGATCAGATGGTCGAGGAGCCGGATGTCGACCGCGCGCGCCAGTCGCTCGATCTTCTTTGTCATCGCGACATCGGCGGCGCTGGGCTCGGCGGACCCCGACGGATGGTTGTGCGCGAGGATGATGCCGTGCGCCCCGACGTCAAAGGCGCGGGCGAGGAGACGCCGCAGCGGTCCTTCGACCTGCGCGATCGTCCCTTGCGCGATGGTCTCGTCGGCCAGATAGCCCCAATCCTGGGTGACGAAGGTGACATGCAGGCACTCGGTCGCCGACTTGCCGATCGCCAGCCGAAGATAGGCCTGAAAGCGCGGATCGGTGGTGGTCACCGTGGTGCGGGACACCTCTTCGCGAAGCCCCGCTTCGATCAGCGTCCGCGCCGCGACGATGGATTCAGCAAGCTTGCGGTCGCCTTCCAGAGCGTTGGCGAGTTGATCGCAGCTGGCGGTCAGCGCCCGCCCGATACTCCCGAAATGCCGGATCAGCCGTTCGGCTGCGGTGTCGGCAAGCGGTCCGGCAAAGGGTTCGAGGAGATGCGCCAGGACCGGTAGCGCCCGAAGCGCCGGACCCGTGTCCGATGACGCCAGATCCCCAGCGCCAGGATCAACAGGATGATTGAATAGGGGCCGTAGCTCATGATCCCATAAGCCAGCTTCGGAAAGGTTTCGGTCACTTCGCGCGCGAAGTGAGAAATCACGGACACGAGTTGAAAGGCGGCGAGCCATAGCGGATAAATCCTGTTCGCCCAGAGCGCGACGCCCAGAAACGTGGCGGCGAGCCCAAGGTCGATGAGCAAGTGACCCATATCGACCGATCCATAGATCGTGCTGCGCCCCACCAGCAGGTGGTAGAGCGGGTCGGCGAGGGTCACAAAAAAGAGCACCGCCGCGCAGATCCTTTCGGGGGCCGCGCCCCAGCGCAGCGCAGCTGCCCCGAGAAGCGTCACCAACAGGATGTTGATCATCTGGACATTCTCCATGATCAAATCCTGACCCGCAGCGGCGTCGGCGTCAATCATCAGGCGGCTTGCTGGCGCTCGGGGTCGTCGTCGGCTTCAAAGGCCCAAGTGTCATCGTGCGTCGGGCCGCCCGCAATTTGCGTCTTTGCGTCAACCAGAGCGTTGTGCGAGCGGAAGACGTCATTGGCCGACGCGATATCCGACTGGATCGCGCGCCCGAGCCGGACGATCGCGTCCTGCCCGACATGCGGCGCCGGCAGGTCCTCGGTCTGGCGCGCGCGCAGGATCGCTTGCATCACGTCAAGCTTGGCGAGCAAGCTTTCGTCGGCCTTGGCTTCGGCAGTCCGGATGTGGTTGCGGATGCGCATCATATATGCGGGTATAGCTATCGTCATCGTCTTCCCCCCGGCGCCGGTGCTCGTCACGGCGCGCGCAGTGGTCGAGACGGGGCGGCTAGCTCACCACATCCGCGAGTGCCCTTGCGGCGGCGATGCCGACGACCAGGCTTGCGAGGATGGCAAACAAGATGATGCCGATCGCCGCGCCGCGGGTGAGGAGGGCGTTGTCGCCGTCGAGCACCCCGGGGACGACTTGTGGCTCGGCCGGTTGACTCCAAGGCGCCTCGATCGAAATCGCAAGCTGATCCCTCAGACCCTCGCCGGGAGCCATGCTGTTGTCCCGGGGGCTGGCATCGCCCGACGACGCGCTTGCCGCCAGCGGGAGAATTTGCATCTCATTTTCTTCACATGACCGGTCGGCCGAAAGATCCGGCTTCTGCGCCGCCCATTCGCGATACTGCCGCGCCAGTTCGTGCCGCGTTACCCCGCCCAGCCGCGAGCGGAGCACTTCGATGCGGCGATTCACCGCGGCTTCCGAAATGCCGAGCTGATGCGCGATTTCCTTGCTCGTGCGGCTGTTGGCGAGCAAGTCCAGGACCGCGCGCTGCCGCGGCGTCGCAAAAGCGAAATCGTTGATGATCGATGTCATCGGTGCGCGACCCTTCCCGGCGGGCCTTTAATCATGATGGATGTGTCGATTCAACAAAAAGCACGGCTGTCCGTCTGTTTTGCAGTCGGAGATGGTGAACCGATGCCGTTGATCGGGTAGGCCAATGCGACGGATGGACCGGCGAACCAATTGATATGGTTTGACAAATCCATCACGGCGTCGACCCGGGGTGCGGCGTCGCAAGCGCGACAGCGAGGACGGAAGAAATGGCTCCCCGGGTAGGATTCGAACCTACGACCGATCGATTAACAGTCGATTGCTCTACCGCTGAGCTACCGAGGAACACCCCGCTGACGCGGGCAAGGCGGCCCCTTTGCCGCGTGCCGCCAACTTTATCAAGGGGGTTTTGGCGCGATTTGCCTCGCTCAGACGATAAATTGTTCCATTGCGATGCGTTCGTCGAGCCCTTGGTCGGGATCGAACAGCAAAGTCAGCGGACGGCTGCGGTCGGTGGTGACCAGCACCGTCTTTACATCGCGGATTTCGCGCTGGTCGGCGACCGCGCTGACCGGGCGCTTCGCCGCCTCGCGGACGTTGAAACGGATGCTCGTCGATTCGGGAACCAGCGCGCCGCGCCAGCGGCGCGGGCGGAAGGGGCTGATCGGGGTCAGTGCCAGCATTTCCGATTCGAGCGGCAGGATCGGGCCGTTGGCGCTGAGGTTGTACGCGGTTGATCCGGCGGGGGTTGACACGAGCACGCCGTCGCAGGCGAGTTCCTCAAGCATCGTTTTTTCGTTGATGATCACTTCCAGCTTTGCCGCCTGCCGCGTTTCGCGGAGGAGCGAAATTTCGTTGATCGCGGGCAGGATATGACGCTCGCCGCTGATCGTCGTAATGTCGCCGCTCAGCGGATGGATCAAAAAGGGTCGCGCCGCCGCGAGGCGGTCGACGAGGCCCTCGATCCGAAACTCGTTCATCAGAAAGCCGATGGTGCCGCGGTTCATCCCGAACACCGGCATGCTGCGCCGCTGGTCGAGCAGCTGGTGCAACATGTGGAGCAGGAAGCCGTCGCCGCCGAGCGCGATCAGCAGATCGGCTTCGTTCAGATCGACAAAGTCGTAGAGCGGGCGCAGCTCCGCCTCCGCCTCCATGGCGGCGGGCGCGTTCGATGCGACAAGCGCGATCTTGCGATGCATATTGGTCCGGTTCCCCTCGCGGGCGCTATTTCAGCCGCCCGTTGCACTCATATGACGCGCGACCGCCGGTGTGGACTTTCGTTCGATATGAAAGTCATGCGCGCGGGGTTTGCCAGCCAATGCGGCATCAATCAACCCATCGACGTCGCCCGCGTCGCGCAGCGCCGTGCGCAGGTCGACATGGTCGTCCTGCCCCAGGCACATATAGACGCGCCCCTCGACGGTCAGGCGGATGCGGTTGCACGTCGCGCAGAAATTGTCCGACAGCGGGGTTATCAGCCCCAACGTGACCGGGCTGTCTTCGATCGCGAAATAGCGGGCTGGGCCGCCGGTGCGCTTGTCGACCGGATAGAGCGCGTGCGTTTCGCGCAGCGGCGCAATGAAATGGTGGAGCGGGATATAATGGTCGCTGCGGTCGGCTTCGACCTCGCCGAGCGGCATCGTTTCGATGAGCGTCAGGTCGCAGCCGGATGCGGCGCAATAATCGAGCATTGGCAGCAACTGGTCTTCGTTCAGCCCCGCGAGCGCGACCATGTTGATCTTGACCGCAATCCCCGCCGCACGCGCGGCGGCGATGCCGGCGAGCGCGACGTCGACGTCGCCGACGCGGGTGATGTGGCGGAAGGCGGCGGGGTCGAGAGTGTCGAGGCTGATATTGATGCGGCGGACGCCAGCGGTCGCCAGCATCGGCGCATATTCGGCCAACCGCATGCCGTTGGTGGTCAGGGTGAGTTCGTCGAGGCCGTGACCGATCATCGCGCCCAGCCGCATCGCCAGCGTATCGATGCCGCGCCGCACCAGCGGCTCGCCGCCGGTCAGGCGGATGCGGCGAATCCCGCGCGCGACGAAGCGTTCGGCGAGGTCGCCCATTTCTTCGATGCTCAGCACTGCCGATCTGGGCAGGAAGACCATGTCTTCGGCCATGCAATAACGGCAGCGCAGGTCGCAGCGGTCAGTCACCGATAGGCGTAAGTAGCTGATCTGCCGACCATGACCGTCGATCAAAGGCGCCGTCGATGCGGCAGGTTGGGAAAATGTGGCAGCCACAGGCGCCTTGTGATGCAAAAGGCAGGAACTTGGCAAGCAAAGCCTGCTAGGGGACCGCCATGAATCGTTTGTCCGAGTCTCTTTCCGCGTGCGTCCGAAAGCTCGAATCGCTGCACGCGCGCCACGATGCCGATGCCGGCGTTATGCTGGTCCAGATCGATCAGATGGCGCGGATCAACAACAGTGCCGGCACCGCGACCGGCGACGCGGTGCTCGACGAAATCGGGCGGCGGCTGGAAAATTTCGCCAGCGACGAATTCGGGCAGGGGTCGTGCGTCGACCGGCTCGACGGGCCGCGCTTCCTGATCGTGCCGTCGGCACCGATGTCGCTGGGGGCATTGCGCGCGCAGGAACGCGCGCTGCACGTCGCGCTCGCCGAACCGATCGTCGGCGATCCGAACGGGCGATTGTCGATCCGCATTGCGGCAGCGCTGATCACGCGCGACGAGTCTGTCGCCGAGCAGCTGCGCAATGCGGGCGATCAGTTGTCGCGTCCCGCGTCGGCGCGCGACGGGGTGATGGTGAATGCTGCGCTGTCAGGCGACGAGGTGCTGATCCATTACCAGCCGCAATATGATGTCGGCACCGGTGAAATGACCGGGGTCGAGGCGCTGCTGCGCTGGCAGCATCCCGAACTTGGCCTGCTGGGCGCCGGGCCGCTGGTGACCGCGGCGCGCGCGGCGCGACTCGAATGCGAGCTGACCGAACATGCCCACCGCGTCGCGCTCGCCGAAATGGCGAACTGGCCCAAATCGCTGGCAAAGCTGCGCGTGTCGCTCAACATCACCGCTGCCGATCTGGGCGATCCCGAGTTTGCGGGGCGCTTCGCCGCGATGGCGAAAGCGGCCAAGGTCGATCCCGACCGGCTGACGCTGGAGCTGACCGAACAGGCGATGCTGAGCGATCCGGCAAGCGCCGCCGAACAGCTGGCGCAGATCCGCGCGCTCGGCTGCGCGATCGCGATCGACGATTTCGGGACCGGCTATTCCAGCCTGTCGCTGCTGGCGCGGCTCCCGATCGATTATCTCAAGATCGACAGCGGTTTCACCCGCACCATCGACGGCAGCGACCGCGACCGTATCGTCGTGCGCGCGATCGTCGACCTGGCGCGCGCGCTCGGGCTGCTGGTGGTCGCCGAAGGGATCGAGAATGAGCGCCAGCTGGCGCGCCTGTCCGAGCTGGGCGTCGCATCGTGGCAGGGGTTTTTGAAGTCGGGTCCGGTGCCGGGGGATCAGTTGCTGGAGCTGATGGGCTGATCGTCGCCCCCGCGAAGGCGGGGGCCGCTGGAGAGGTAGCACAACGCCGACGGCGGCCCCCGCCTTCGCGGGGGCGACGAGCTAGGAAACCTGCCTCGCCAATTTCCCCAATCCCTTCGACAATTGCAGCGCGCCGTTTAGCCGCGCGCCGGTGCTCACCCAGTCGCCGCTGACCGACAGCTTGTTGTCGGGACGCAGGCGCGCGCGGCCCTTCAGTCGCTCGACATAGGCGATCAGGCCGGGAACGTTGGCGAACTGGTCGCTGTGGAAGCTGACGAGCGCACCCTTGGTGCCGACATCGAGCTTGGCGATGCCCGCGATCCGGGCGTTCGCCTTGATCTCCATCAGCAGGACGAGGTTCGCGGTTTCGGGGGGCAGCGGGCCGAAGCGGTCGATCATCTCGGCTGCGAACGCGTCGAGTGCCGGACGGTCGGCCGCGTCGTTGAGGCGGCGATAGAGCGCCATGCGTAGCGGCAGATCGGGGACATAATCCTCGGGGATCAGGATCGGCGCATCGACGGTGATCGTCGGTGACAAGGCTTCGCGCGGTGGCAGCTTGCCCGCGCCTTCGGCCTTGGCCATCAGGATCGCCTCTTCGAGCATCGACTGGTACAGCTCGAACCCGACTTCGCGGATATGCCCCGATTGTTCGTCGCCGACGAGGTTGCCCGCGCCGCGAATGTCGAGATCGTGGCTCGCGAGCTGGAACCCCGCACCCAGCGTATCGAGATCGCCGAGCAGCTTGAGCCGCTTTTCGGCGGTGTCGGTGATCGCGCCATGTTCGGGGGTCGTGAGATAGGCATAGGCGCGCGTCTTGGCGCGCCCGACCCGCCCGCGCAGCTGGTACAGCTGGGCGAGGCCGAAGCGGTCGGCGCGGTGGATGATCAGCGTGTTGGCGCTCGGGATATCGAGCCCGGACTCGACGATCGTGGTCGACAGCAGCACATCATATTTGCGGTCGTAAAAGGCGCTCATCCGGTCCTCGACCTCGGTCGGGGTCATCTGGCCGTGCGCGACGACATATTTGATTTCGGGGACGCGGTTGCGCAGGAATTCCTCGATATCGGGCAGATCCTTGATCCGCGGCACGACGAAGAAACTTTGGCCGCCGCGGTCATGCTCGCGCAGCAAGGCTTCGCGCAGCACCACGGCGTCCCATGGCGCCACATAAGTGCGCACCGCGAGGCGATCGACCGGCGGGGTCTGGATGACGCTGAGCTCGCGTAGCCCCGACATCGCCATTTGCAGCGTGCGCGGGATCGGCGTCGCGGTCAGCGTCAGGACATGGACGTCGGCCTTGAGCTGCTTCAGCCGCTCCTTGTGGACGACGCCGAAGCGCTGCTCCTCGTCGACGATGACGAGGCCGAGGTTTTTGAACTCGACCGATTTGGCGATCACCGCATGGGTACCGACGACGATGTCGATATGACCGCTCGCCAGTCCGTCACGCGTCTTTTGCGCTTCACCAGCGGGGACGAGGCGCGACAGGCGGCCGATGTTGATCGGGAAGCCTTTGAAGCGCTCGACAAAATTGGTGAAATGCTGGCGCGCGAGCAACGTCGTCGGCACGACCACCGCGACCTGCACCCCCGCCATCGCCGCGACGAACGCGGCGCGCAGCGCGACCTCGGTCTTGCCGAACCCGACGTCGCCGCACACCAGCCGGTCCATCGGCTTGCCCGACGCCATATCGGCGAGCACATCGCCAATCGCGCGGTCCTGATCGTCGGTTTCCTGATAGGGAAAGCGATCGGCAAAGGCGGGGTAGGCGGCGTCCGCCGCGAGCAATTCGCCCGAACGCAGCGCGCGCTGCGCCGCGGTCGCGAGCAGTTCGCCCGCAATCTCGCGGATGCGCTCTTTCATCCGCGCCTTGCGCCGCTGCCACGCCTCGCCGCCAAGCCGGTCGAGCGCCACCCCGTCGCTTTCGCCGCCATAGCGCGACAGCACGTCGAGATTTTCGACCGGCACGTAGAGTTTGTCGCCCCCCGCATAGGTCAGCGCGACGCAATCGTGCGGGCTGTTGCCGACCGGGATCGAGGTCAGCCCCTCGTAGCGTCCGATGCCATGATCGAGGTGGACGACCATGTCGCCGACGCTGAGCGTCGCGAGTTCGGCGAGGAAGGCGTCCGCGCTCTTGCGGCGTTTCTGACGGCGGACGAGGCGTTCGCCGAGGATGTCCTGTTCGGTGAGCAGGCTGATCGCGTCGGAGGCGAAGCCGTGGTCGAGGGGGAGGACGATGAGGGCGACGTTGCCCGTCTCACTCAACCCTTTGTTCCCGTTCGTGTCGAGCGAAGTCGAGACACCCCGCGGGGTGGCGCTGTCCTTCGCGGTGTCTCGACTTCGCTCGACACGAACGGAACTGGAACCCAGCGCCTCCTGCCACGTATCGGCCTGCACCAACCCCGTCACACCATGCTCGCGTAGCAACCCCGACAGACGATCGCGCGCGCCGCCCGAATAGCTGGCGATGATCGTGCGTCGTCCCTTGCGACGTTCGTCGCTCAAATGATCGGCGACCTTGTCATAAATGTTGAGGTCGGCAGCACGTTCGGGGGTGAAATCGCGTGCGGCAAAGGTTTCGAGGTCGATGACGGTCGGCGACGGCGCCACGTCGAACGGGGTGATGATGTGGATCGGGCGGCTCGTCGTCGCACCTGCCCACTCGGCCTCGGTCAAATACAGCGTCTCGGGCGCCAGCGGCCGATAGCTGCCGGTCGATTCCTTTTCGGCTGCGACGCGGTTGGCGTGATAATCGGTGATCGCGGCAAAGCGCGTCTCGGCGGTGGCTTCGCTGCGGTGACCGCGCAGCACCGGGGTGGCGGGGTCGATATGGTCGAACAGCGGCGCCAGCCGCTCCTCGAACAGCGGCAGCCAATGGTCCATGCCCGCCTGTCGTCGCCCTTCGCTGACCGCTTGGTACAGGGGATCGCCGGTCGCCTGCGCCCCGAATAGATCGCGATAGGACGACCGGAAGCGCTTGATCGTGTCCTGATCGAGCAAGGTTTCGGCGGCGGGGAGCAATTGCAGCGCCGTGGCGGGGCCGAGGCTGCGCTGGTCGGCGGGGTCGAAGCGGCGAATGCTTTCGATCTCGTCGCCGAAGAAGTCGACGCGCAGCCCGGTTTCCTCGCCTGCCGGGAACAGGTCGAGAATGCCGCCGCGCACCGCAAATTCGCCCTGATCAGCGACGGTATCGACGCGGCTAAAGCCATTCGACACCAGCAGCTCGGCGAGCGCATCGCGGTCGATCCGTTGGCCCGCGGCAAGCGTCGTCGCGAGCTGGCGGATGCGGAAAGGGGTGAGCGTTCGCTGGGTGATCGCGGCGACGGTGGTGAGGAGCAGCTCGCCGCGTTTCGCAGGCTGTTGCAACGCCGACAGCGTCGCCAGCCGATCGGCGCTGACGCGCATCGACGGGCCTGCGCGGTCATAGGGCAGGCAATCCCACGCCGGGAAGCGATGGACGATGAGGTCGGGCGCAAAGAAGGGCGCAGCGTCGGCGATCGCCTGCATCGCCGTATCGTCGGTCGCGACATAAACGAGCCGCTTGTTGCTGGCGCGCGCCAGATCGGCGAGCAGCAGCGGCAGAAAACCGTCGGCGGCGCGGGCGAGCGTCAGCGGGATCGTTGCCGATCCGATCGCGGCGAAGATGTCGGCGGCAGGAACGGTCATGGCAGCGGGATATAGTCCAGGCGGCGCATCGCGGCGATCATCGCGGGGCGGTTCAGATGCGCGGGCGGCTCGCCGGTGCCGAGCGCCCACGCCATGATATCGACATCGTCTTCCTCGACGACGATTTCGTACCAGGCGATCTCGTCCTCGCCCCACGTCGCAGCATAGCGATCGAAAAAGCCGCCGATCATATAGTCGGCCTCGCGCGTGCCGCGATGCCAGGCGCGGAATTTCAGGCGTTTGAGGCGGTCGGTCATCTGTTTCTCTTTCCCTTCTCCCTTGACGGGAGAAGGATACGGAGCCTTGCCGCTTTGCGGCTAGGCGAAGTTGGATGAGGGTGAGCGCTCGCATGGCGAGCGCGCGCTTGCTTTGCAAGCGCATACCCCTCACCCGCTGCGACTAACGAGCAGGCTCGTAAGTCTCGCTGCCCTCTCCCGCAAGGGGAGAGGGGTGGAACTTTGCGCGGTCAGCGTTAGACACGATGAGCCATGCGACCCGAAATCCTCAATCCGCTCTTTGCCGCGCTCACCGACCTCAAGGGCGTCGGGCCGCAGCTGGCCAAGCCGCTGACCCGGCTGGGACTGGAGCGTGTCGTCGATGTGCTGTTCCACCTGCCAGCCGGGCTGATCTCACGCGTTCCGGTCGACCGGCTCGACGAGGCACAGGCGGGGCAGACGATCATCGTCGACCTGACCGCGCAGGATTATCGCTCTGGCCGCAGCCCGCGCGCGCCATTCGGGGTCGAGGCGTTCGACAGCGCGGGCGATCATGTCCGGCTCGTCTATTTCGGGCGGACGTCGGGGCTGGCGCGCAAGCTGTTCCCGCTGGGCGAGACGCGGCGCGTGTCGGGGCGGCTCGATCTGTACGGCGAGATGCGCCAGATCGTCCATCCCGATCAGGTTGTCGAGCCGGGCGACGCGGCGGGGATCGCGATTCACGAACCCGTCTATCCGCTGACCGAAGGGCTGACCAATGCGCGGCTGACGCAGTTGGTCGAAATCGCGCTCGAACGGCGCCCCGAACTCGCCGAATGGATCGACGGGCCGCTGCTGACCAGCCGCAATTGGCCCGCCTGGCGCGCGGCGCTGACGCGCGCCCATGCCAGCCCGCACGACGCCGCGGCGCACGACCGGCTGGCCTATGACGAGATTTTTGCCAGCCAGGTTGCGCTGATGCTGATCCGTGAGGGGCTGCGCAAGCGCAAGGGGCGGCCAGTGGTTGGCGACGGGCGGCTGATCGACGCGCTGCGGCTGCCGTTCGGGCTGACCGGGGCGCAGGAGCGGGTGGGGCGCGAGATCGGGGCCGACATGGGCCGGGAGACGCCGATGCTGCGGATGCTGCAGGGCGATGTCGGGTCGGGCAAGACGCTGGTCGCGCTACGCGCGATGTTGGCGGCGGTCGAGGCGGGGACGCAGGCGGCGCTGCTCGCGCCGACCGAGATATTGGCGCGCCAGCATTTCGCGACCTTGCAGGCCATGCTCGCGGGGCTGCCGGTGAACATTGCGATCCTGACCGGGCGCGACAAGGGCCGGATACGCGAATCGACGCTGATGGGCCTCGCCGACGGCAGCATCGACATCCTCGTCGGCACCCACGCGATTTTTCAGGATGCGGTTACGTACCGCGATCTGGCGCTGGTGGTGGTCGACGAGCAGCATCGTTTCGGCGTCGCGCAGCGGCTGATGCTGACCCAGAAAGCGGCGCGCCCGCCGCACCTGCTGGTGATGACTGCAACCCCGATCCCGCGCACGCTGCAACTCGCCAATCATGGCGAGATGGACGTGTCGCGGATCGATGAGATGCCGCCCGGGCGCACCCCGGTCGATACCCGCGTCGTCTCGGTCGACCGGCTCGACGAGGTGGTCGGCGGGCTGGAGCGCCATCTGGCCACCGGGGCGCAGGCCTATTGGGTCTGCCCGCTCGTCGCCGAGAGCGAGATGAGCGAGCTTGCCGCCGCAGAAGAACGCGCCGCGCTGCTACGCGAGCGGTTGGGCGCTGATCGCGTCGGGCTGGTCCATGGGCGGATGAAGGGGCCGGACAAGGATGACGTTATGGCGCGGTTTCAGGCGGGCGAAATCGGGGTGCTGGTCGCGACGACGGTGATCGAGGTCGGGGTCGATGTGCCCGCCGCCAGCCTGATGATCGTCGAGCACGCCGATCGCTTTGGCCTGGCGCAGCTCCATCAGCTGCGCGGGCGGGTCGGGCGGGGCGCGGCGAAATCGGTGTGCCTGTTGCTGCGCTCGCAAAACCTGTCCGAAACCGCGCGCGAGCGGCTGGCGCTGATGCGCGAGACGAACGACGGGTTTGTGATTGCCGAGAAGGATCTGGAGCTGCGCGGTGGCGGCGAACTGCTCGGGCTCAAGCAGTCGGGCGACGCCGATTACGGGCTGGCGAGTGCCGAGCAGCTCGTGCGGTTATTGCCGGTGGCGCACGACGACGCACGGCTGTTTGTGGAACGCGACGGCGGCATGGACGGCGCGCGCGGCGAGGCGGTGCGGCACTGCCTGTATCTGTTCGAGCGCGACGCGGCGGTGCCGCTGCTCAGGAGCGGTTAGTTCAAATCCGCCCGCGCGCCCATGGCGCGGATCATCGGCAGATAATCTTCGACCGCGATCGACTTGTCGAACTGGACACCGGTCTTGCCGCCGAGCGACCACACGACCTTCGCCGCAGTGCGACCGATGATCGGCATGCGGAACACGACGAGGTCGCCGATCTCGAGCCCGCGCTCGAAGCGCATCAACATACCGTCGGCGCTGATGTTGACGCAGGTGCACATTTCCTGCCTGCCGTCGGGCATGACGAAGGGCAAGCGGACATAGACATCGCTACGTGGAGCAATTCGCTGGTCGAGCCCGACATAATGGGCTTTGCTGGTGTCGATCTTGCGCATTTTTGTGGACCTTGTTGGTTTGGACATGACGATCCACTGGATTGCTGAAGATTGGGTAAACGCGTTTCTGCGCCTTACCGCGTCACAAGGCCATGTTTTTTCGCGCCCAGGCTGAGCGGCACGGGATCGGTGCCGGGTATGATCAGGTGGTGCGGGTCGCGAATGACGACGCCATCGACCTTGACTGCGCCCTCGTCGAGCTTGCGCCGCGCTTCCTTGTTCGACGCGGCAAAGCCAAGTTCGCGCAGGGCATCGACGACGCTGATCCCTTCGGCGGGCGCGACGGCCTGCGGCAAATTGCCACCAATCTGCCCTTTTTCAAAGGTTTGCGCGGCGGTGTCCGACGCGGCGCGCGCCGCCTCTTCGCCGCGGCACAGCGCGGTTGCCGCGTTCGCCAGTATCTTCTTCGCCTCGTTGATCTCGGCGCCGCCCAGCGCTTCGAGCCGCGCGATCTCGTCGAGCGGCAAGTCGGTGAACAGTTTCAGAAAGCGGCCGACGTCGCGGTCGTCGCAATTGCGCCAGAACTGCCAATAGTCAAAATGGGACAGTTGAGCGGGATTAAGCCAGACCGCGCCGGCCGCGGTTTTGCCCATTTTGGCGCCCGCCGCAGTGGTGAGCAGCGGAGTCGTCAGGCCGTAAAGGTCGGCGCCGTCCATCCGGCGGCCCAGCTCCATGCCGTTGACGATATTGCCCCACTGGTCCGACCCGCCCATTTGCAGCCGCACCCCCATGTCCTTCGACAAATGGCGGAAATCATAGCCCTGGAGGATCATGTAGTTGAATTCGAGGAAGGTCATCGGCTGCTCGCGCTCGAGCCGCAATTTGACCGAATCGAACGTCATCATGCGGTTGATCGTGAAATGGGTGCCGACTTCCTGCAGCAACTCGATGTAACCTAGCTGCCCCAGCCAGTCCTGGTTGTTGACCATCACCGCGTCGGTCGGGCCATCGCCGAAGGTCAGGAATTGCTCAAAGATGCTGAAGATCGACGCGATGTTCGCGGCGATCGTTTCGTCGGTCAGCATCTTGCGGCTTTCGTCGCGCCCGGTCGGGTCGCCGATCCGCGTCGTCCCGCCGCCCATCAGCACGATCGGCTTGTGCCCCGTCTGTTGCAGACGGCGCAGCATCATGATCTGGACCAGGCTGCCGACATGGAGGCTGGGTGCGGTTGCGTCGAAACCGATATATCCGGGGACGACCTGTTTGGCGGCAAGTGCATCCAGCCCTTCCGCGTCGGTCATCTGGTGGATATAGCCTCGTTGATCGAGAACGCGCAGCAGGTCGGATTTATGGTTGGTCATAGCGGGCGGGCGCTTAGCATGGCGTCCGTGCAAACCCAACACTGTTCGCTTCCACCAAAAGCCGTTCGCCCTGAGCTTGTCGAAGGGCCGTTCTTCCCTTTAGACCGTGGCGATGAGCTTTTGGGCCTATATGCTGCACTGCCGGGGAGGGGCGTTCTACACGGGGCATACGGATAATCTTCCGTATCGGATCGCGCAGCATGAGTCGGGTACCATTCCGGGTTTTACTGCGGATAAGCTGCCCGTAACTCTCGTGTGGAGTCAGGAATTTTCGACCCGCATCGAAGCTTTAGAAGCAGAGCGTCGGATTAAGGACTGGAGTCGGGCCAAAAAACTGGCATTGATCCGCGGCGATTGGGATAGAATTTCCAGCTTGGCAAAAGGAAAGAACGGTCCTTCGACAAGCTCAGGACGAACGGAGGAAGACTGAGTGTCCGACCAAACGGACTGCCGACGGCACTCCCTCATCTGCCATCCTGACACGCCCGCCCGCACCGTGCGGTCGGTCGCGGTCGAGGTGACGCTGTCGTTCGATGACGGCTTTGCGCTGCGCTATGTCGTCGAGGGCGCGGTGGGCGACATCGTGTTGCCGCCGGGCGACGGCCAACTCGTCATTGCCGACAGCGCGACCGACGGATTGTGGCAAGGCACCTGTTTCGAAGCGTTCCTGACCGAGGAAGGGCAGCCCGACTATACCGAGTTCAATTACGCTCCCGACGGTCGCTGGGCCTGTTACCAGTTCGACGATTATCGCTCGCTGCTCCGCCCCGACGAGCTGGCGCCGTGGGAGATGGCGGCCGAGCGTAGCGATACGCGCTATGCGCTGCGCGTCGAACCGGGGATATTCCCCGACACTGGGTCGAAACTCGCGCTGTCCGCTGTCATCGAAGAACTCGACGGCACCAAAAGCTATTGGGCGCTCGCCCACCCGCCCGGCAAACCCGATTTTCATCATCCCGATTGCTTTGCGCTCACGCTTGCGGCACCCGACGCGGCATGACGATGACATTCGGTATCGATCGCCTGCTCGCCGACCCCGCGCTGCGCGCGCCGTTGGCGGGCCAGCGCGTTGCGCTGCTCGCCCACCCCGCCTCGGTTACCGCCGACCTGACCCACAGCCTTGATGCACTTGTTGCGGCGGGGGTCAATGTCACCGCGGTGTTCGGGCCGCAGCATGGCGTGCGCGGTGACCTGCAAGATAACATGATGGAGTCGCCCGACTTCACCGATCCGGTGCACGGCGTTCCATGCTTCAGTCTTTATGGCGAAGTGCGTCGTCCCACCGGCCAGTCGATGCACACGTTCGACGTCGTGCTGATCGACCTTCAGGATCTCGGCTGCCGCATCTACACCTATGTCACGACCCTGCTCTACATGCTCGAAGCCGCGGCGCAGCATGGCAAGGCGGTGTGGGTGCTCGACCGCCCGAACCCCGCAGGCCGCCCCGTCGAAGGCACCTTGCTCCGCCCCGGCTGGGAGAGCTTTGTCGGCGCGGCGCCGATGGTCATGCGCCACGGGCTGACGATGGGCGAGATGGGGCGCTGGTTCATCCGCCACTTCCATCTCGACATCGACTATCGCGTGATCGAGATGGAGGGGTGGGCGCCGCAAACCGGCCCCGGCCACGGCTGGCCGACCGACCGCGTCTGGATCAATCCCAGCCCCAACGCCGCCAACGTCAACATGGCGCGCGCCTATGCTGGCACGGTGATGGTCGAGGGCGCAACGCTGAGCGAAGGCCGCGGCACCACCCGCCCGCTCGAAATCTTCGGCGCCCCCGATATCGATGCCAAGGCGGTGATCGCCGAAATGCATCGCCTCGCGCCGCACTGGCTGACGGGGTGCAAGCTGCGCGATATCTGGTTCCAGCCGACCTTTCACAAACATGTCGGGGAGCTGTGCAGCGGCGTCCATATCCATGCCGAGGGGCCGTGGTACGACGATGCCGCGTTCCAGCCGTGGCGGGTGCAGGCGCTGGGGTTCAAGGCGATCCGCTCGCTCTATCCCGACTATCCAATCTGGCGCGGTACCGATTTCAAATATGAATATACCGACGATGTGCTGGCGATCGATGTCATCAACGGCGGTCCCGATCTGCGGCTTTGGGTCGATGATGCGGGTGCAGATGCGGGCGATCTCGATGCCTTGGCGTTACCCGACGAGGCCGCGTGGCGGGATGAGGTTGCAGATTTGCTGATATACTGATGCGGAATTTCCACTCCCGTTCGTCCTGAGCTTGTCGAAGGACCGTTCTTCTCCTTCAACACCAGAAGATCAGGACAGTTCTTCGACAAGCTCGGGACGAACGGGTTAAAGGTTAGCGCCACAGAGCGCGGGGAGAGTGAAATGATCCAACGACGGCAATTTCTTGGCACCGCGGCGCTGAGCGGGCTGGCCGCAACGCTGCCTTTGTCGGCCTGGGCGGCCGATACCGCCGGTCTCCCCAATCTGGCTGCGAAGGCGGTTCCGATCGGCAAGGCTGAGCGGGTAGCGCGGCTTGCCAAGGCGACGCATTTGCTGCGTGCGAACGATATGGACGCGCTGCTGATCGAGCCGGGATCGAGCCTGATCTATTTCACCGGAGTGCGCTGGTCGCGCAGCGAGCGATTGACCGCCGCGGTGCTAACCCGCGAGGGCGAGCTGGCGGTCGTCACGCCCTTTTTTGAAGAACCGTCGGTGCGCGAAAGCCTAGGCGTTGCCGCCGACGTGCTGACGTGGAACGAGGATGACAATCCGCTCGCGGCGGTCGCCGCCTGGCTGGGCAAGCGCGGGCTGACCAAAGGGAAGATCGGCGTCGAGGAAACGGTGCGCTATTTCGCGGTCGACGGGCTGGAAAAGGCGATGCCGAACGCGACGGTCGTCAACGGCGCCCCGGTGGTGCGCGGCTGCCGCATGCACAAATCGCCCGCCGAAATCGCGCTGATGCAGATCGCGAGCGACATCACGGTCGCCGCCTATCGCCACACCGCCCCGCGCGTCGAGGCGGGGATGACCCCCGACCAGATCGGCGCGATCATGGCCGCCGCGACGACCGCGCTCGGCGGACGCAGCGAATTCGAGCTGATCCTGCTCGGCGAGGCGAGCGCCTATCCGCACGGGTCGGGCAAGCCGCAGGCGGTGAAGGACGGCGAGGTCGTGCTGATGGACTGCGGCGCCACCGTCCACGGCTATCAATCCGACATTTCGCGGACGTTCGTTTACGGCAAAGCCACCCCGCGCCAGCGGCAGGTGTGGGACCAGATGCGCAAGGGGCAGGACGTCGCCTTTGCTGCCGCCAAGCTTGGCACGCCCGCAGGTAAAGTCGACGATGCGGTGCGCGCCTATTATGCGGGGCTTGGCTGGGGACCGGATTATAAACTCCCCGGCACCTCGCATCGCACCGGCCATGGCATCGGGCTCGACGGGCACGAACCGGTCAATCTGGTGCGCGGCGAGACGACGAAGCTGGCGCCGGGCATGTGCTTTTCGAACGAGCCGGGGATTTATATTCCGGGCGAGTTCGGGATCCGGCTGGAGGATTGTTTCTACATGACCGACAGCGGCCCGAAATGGTTCAGCGAACCGCCGCCGTCGATCGAAAAGCCGTTTGGGTAAGTAAAAGCCGTCGCCCCCGCGAAGGCGGGGGCCGCTAGCGGTTTATCCATCAGCGCTGGGCGAGGCCGACTGCGGCCCCCGCCTCCGCGGGGGCGACGATTAGAGGGAAGCGTCCGGCGCCTTCGGCCGCTGCACCAGACTCACCAGCACGAACGAGATGATCATCAGCAGGTACCAGCTGCCGAGCTTCTCGACCCCCACCATGTGCCAGCCATCGTCCTGGCTAGGGTAGGTCCACGCCCGCGCAAACGTCCCGATATTCTCGGCGAACCAGATGAACAGCGCGACGAGCCCCCAGCCGACGAGCAAAGGCATGCGGCGGTGGATGTGCAGCGGGCGGAACCACACCTGACAGCGCCAGAACAGCAGTGCGGTGGCCGCGAACAGGAACCAGCGAATGTCGTACAGCCAATGATGCGCGAAGAAATTGACGTAGATCGCGGCGGCGAGCGCATAGCTGGCCCAGACCGGCGGATAGCCCGTGTAACGAAAATCGAAAATGCGCCAAACACGCGCGATATAGCTGCCCACCGCGGCATACATGAAGCCCGAGAACAGCGGCACCGCGCCGATGTGGAGCAGGCTCGCCTCGGGATATTGCCACGATCCCGCGGCGGTCTTGAACAATTCCATCACCGTGCCGACGATGTGAAAGATCAGGATGACGAGCGCCTCTTTCGGTGTTTCCAGCCGGAAGGCGAGCATCCCGAGCTGGATAAGCACCGCGCCGATCGTGATCGCGTCATAGCGGTGGAGCGGCGCGTCGTCGGGCCAGAACAGGTGCGTCCCGAGCAACAGCGCGAGCATCAGCCCGCCGAACAGGCACGCCCAGCCTTGCTTGAAGCCGAAGACGAGGAATTCGAGAAACCAGCCGCGCGGTCCGGGTTCGACCGCCATCGCCTCCAGCCGCATCCGAACGGCGTGAAAGCGAGACTGGCCGCGTGGCGCGTCAGACATAGACGGCGACCCAGGCGATCAGCATCGCGGCGGGTAGCAGCAGCGCCTGCGCGAGGATCGTGCCGGCGAGGCGGCTCACCGAGATGAAGGTGATCGCGCGGCGGAACTCCGCCTCGTCGACTTTGCCCTCGACCGCATCGTCGGTCATCACCGACAATTGCGGGTCGATGAAGGCGAAGAGGAGGATTGTGGCGAAACCGTTGATCAGCGCCGACAGCTGCGATGCGGTGACGCGAAACTCGGGCGCGAGATAACCGGCGTAAAGCGACGCGACGACGCCGACCGCGAGCAGCGATTGCGCGAGGCAGTTGGCGATCAACACGCCCCAGCTGATCCCCTTGGGCATCTTCCAGCCCCTGAGGTGCGCGAGGCTCGGGAAGGTGAGCGACCGGCGCAGCGTGCGCAGTCCGCTCGGACTCATTGCCTTCACCGCCAGCTTCGTCGTGGAACGGTTGGTCTGATACCAGCCGATTGCGGCAGCAAACATCCGCTGTCCGGTGGGGACGAGCAGGATACCGAGCAAGGTTGCGACACTCGCCGCGGCGAGCACCAGCTGCATGTCGATAAACAGCGACGCGCCGCTGCCGTCATGCAGCCGCGTCTCGATCCGCTTGGCGAGAAAGGGGCCGAGGAAGCTGTTCGAGGTACGCGAAAAGAGCACGAGGATGTTGAACAGCGCAAACGACATCGCGATCCGCCGCGTCCGCACCCCCGCGATCCGCGCGGCATAAGCGAGCGCGCCGATCAGGTTGATGAAGCCGGTCAGCAGCAGGATGGTGACGAGGGGAAGGTCGATCATCGACCATGTCTTTCTAAAAGACCGCTCTCTCCTCCGTTCGCCCTGAGCTTGTCGAAGGGCTGTCCTTCTCTTCAAGCGTTAAAAAAGAACGGTGCTTCGACAAGCTCAGCACGAACGGGAGAGAGGTAGGTGCAGAATTGATCGCCGTTGCCTAGCGCACGGCGACACCGCGCTCAATGCTTGCGCGTCAACTCGCGCATCGCATCGTCCAGCCCGGCGAGGCTCAGCGGATACATGCGGTCGTTCATCAGCTGTTTGATCAGCTTGACCGACTGGGTGTAGCCCCAATGCGCCTCGGGCACCGGGTTCAGCCACACGGCGGCCGGATAGACTTTGGTGATCCGCTGGAGCCACACCGCGCCCGATTCCTCGTTGAAATGCTCGACGCTGCCGCCCGGATGGGTGATTTCATAAGCGCTCATCGACGCGTCGCCGACGAAGATCACTTTATAGTCATGGCCATATTTGTGGAGGATGTCCCACATCTGGTGGCGTTCGGACCAGCGGCGCTTGTTGTCCTTCCACACCCCCTCATAGGGGCAGTTGTGGAAGTAGAAGAATTCGAGATTCTTGAATTCGGTCGTTGCAGCGCTGAACAATTCTTCGCACAGCTTGATGAACGGGTCCATCGAGCCACCGACGTCGAGGAACAGCAGCAGCTTGACCGCATTGCGCCGTTCGGGGCGCATCCGGATGTCGAGCCAGCCCTGCCGCGCGGTGCCGTCGATCGTCCCCGGAATGTCGAGCTCGTCCGCCGCACCCTCGCGCGCGAATTTGCGCAGGCGGCGCAGCGCGATCTTGATGTTGCGAGTGCCAAGCTCCTTGGTGTTGTCCAGATTGGCGAACTCGCGCTTTTCCCACACCTTCAGCGCACGCTTGTGCTTGCTCTCGCCGCCGATGCGGACGCCCTCGGGATTATAGCCCGAATTGCCGAACGGCGACGTGCCGCCAGTGCCGATCCACTTGCTGCCGCCCTCGTGGCGTTTCTGTTGTTCCTCGAGCCGCTCTTTCAGCGTCTCCATGATCTTGTCCCAGTCGCCGAGCGACTCGATCGCCGCCATTTCTTCGGGCGTCAGGAATTTCTCGGCGACGGCTTTCAGCCAGTCGGCGGGGACATCGACCGGGTTCTGGCCGTAATCGGAAATGATCCCCTTGAAGACCTTGTTAAACACCTGGTCGAAGCGGTCGAGCAGCCCTTCGTCCTTCACGTAGATCGCGCGGCTGAGGTAATAGAATTGTTCGGGGCTGCGGTCGATCACCTCGCGGTCGAGCGCCTCGAGCAGCATCAGATGCTCTTTCAGGCTGGCGGGAATGCCCGCGGCGCGAAGCTCGTCGAGGAAGCCGAAAAACATGGGGGAGGGTTATCGCGTCGCGGCGTGGGGTGCAATCCCTTTACGTAAACGGAAAGTGCGGCATGGACATTGGTGCAATGGCAGGTTTCGACCAGTTGCGGACAGAAAGCTCCTCCCCGGAACGGGGAGGGGGACCA
>Ga0265296_1001343_pt1 | contig 28731 bp, 27 predicted proteins | sample MunlanPumphouse1_FD_189073 | JGI IMG/M metagenome (GOLD analysis project Ga0265296, IMG submission 189073) | Groundwater microbial communities from a municipal landfill in Southern Ontario, Canada - Pumphouse #1 | ecosystem: Environmental > Aquatic > Deep subsurface > Groundwater | place... | reverse complement strand
AATTCAGCAATGGCAATTAAATCCTGGGTAGCTATGGCTGAAGCCAAAGGCTGATGAGCAATGGTTGGCGAAGTATTTTGAGCGCCAAATCCGACGCCGCCCGGCGTTTCTGTGTTTGAAGTATTTTGCGGCCCGGCAGTTGTTCTTTGAATAAAGTCATACTGATTATTCATGCTCGTGTAAGAATTGCCATTTAAAATATCAACGCCTGATGTCATTGAGGCAACTGTCGAAGAAGGATTGGCCTTGCGCTCTAAACTTTTACCATCATTAGCCACTGTGCAGGCTTGCGGTTCAGAAGAAGAGCACTTTGGCGTGCCATAGCTCATTTCGCCCAAAGCGCTTCCCCAACCTAGTTTATCAATAATGCCCATATTTTGGCTCTCGCTGGTTGAAATATAAACTCCGCTATTGGCTTGCAATCTGCCTTCGTCGCCTCCTCCGGATGCATCATAAGTTGTATCAGCAGCCGGAGAAATATCTGTGTATTGCGAAGAAGTAATTAGATAATAACCACGAGCTGGCACGGTTCCAGTACTTAATGATTTTATTAGAGTATGAGTAATGGCATTACCGGAAGAAGTTGTCACCCAAACTTTAAGCGGCATATTAGCAAAACTAACAGCAGACGGGGACGAATTATAAAGTTCAATAAATTCTTTTAAGCCGCCGCCTGTGCCAGTCGCGCCAATCATCACTTCAGAAATCATAATCGGCACAGCCATACCGCCGCCTCCGCCGCCCATAATCATCATATTAACATCAGCAGTCAAAACAGTGCCAGTTAGGGATTGGACACCAACCTTGCCATTGAGTGTTGCGCCGCTCGGACCTTTAATAGTTAAAGAAGTTTGATTCGGCGTAATTGTCACGGTTGAAGCAAAGGTAAGCCGAACAATGTCGGGGCTAACTTTCATCGCGCTTGTTGGCGCTGTGCCTGAAATAGCATAATTAGCTGCTGTTTCAGCGCTGGTTTCTTCAACTTCAGCAGTAAAATTAACCTCAACCTCTTTATTCGCGCCAATCAGGCCCATATAATTAACATTTTCTATGGCAAAAGAATTGCCTGACCAGCCGCTTGGCGGAACAGCATAATATTTATCGCTTAGAGGCTGACAACTGTTGCCAGTGATTGGATTAGGGCAGACGCTCCCCAAAGTGCCATCAGAAACTGTAATCCAATCAGCTGGCACTTTATAAGTTACCTGGTCTGATGTGGCCCAATTAGTCGAGGTTTTCACTGCGGCATAATATTCAGCGCCATTTGTTCCATAAAACTCTGTTGGAATACTATTGGTTGTTACAGTAATAGTATTAGCTGTGGTGCCGTCAACCGCAAAGCCGCTGGTTTTTTCGCCGACTTTATCAGCATCAGGAAGATTATACATGCCGCCGGAAGAACTAAAACTAGTCCGCTTAAAAACAGCTAAACCAGAAATATCATCAGCTGACAAAGTGCCAGCGCCGCCATTGGTTAAGATTACTTTGACATTGCTTAAAGTCGGAGAACCGGAAATTTTTCGGATATGGAAACTAAATAACCCGACATATTGAGAAGAAACAGGGATAACTTGGCCTTGCGCCGGAATATTATAACAAGGCTGGGCGCTTCCTCCGCTACCGCAGCCTGAAAACTCAACGGTTAGACTGGCTGCTTGCGTTGTTTTAATTGATAAAATAGAAAAAGGCCCTAAAGCCCATAAGATTGTCGTCAAAGCGACAAAAACGCTAAAAGATTTTTTTAGTATGTTTAACATGTTTACCTCCTTAATTAATTAATTTTAATTTTTAAAATTGGCTTGTTGGCTGTTCCGGGGTTGAGGGAGCTTCAGGAGTGATTGGTTCTTCAGGAGTTGGAGTTTCAACCGGAGTTTCAGTTGGCGCCTGGGTTGTGCTTTCAGTGATGCTTGGAGCTTTTACGCCTTTTTTGCGCAAGGCAATATAAACAATACCAAGAACAATTATCAAACCAACGAGAATATATATTATCATAGATTTAATTTTTAATTTTTAATTCTTAATTTTTAATTAAAGTTATTATAGCACACTATACCAAAAAAAAGACCTGTGGATAACTTTTCACAAAGTGAAAAGTTACACACGAGCGAAGCGAGTGTACTAACTTTTTTTTAAAAAGCTTTTTGATACCATTCTCGGCTAAAAGCCAAGAACACTCCGATAAAAAGTCCTAAAACTCCGGCAATAGCTGTGTTTAATAAAGGCCGCGGCTTAATCGGCGCTTTTGAAACAGTCGGCTCTTTAATAACTCCAGTGGACTTAACTTCGTCTAAAGATTTATTTAATGCATTAATTTCTAATTCTAAATTGTCTTTTTGAGACATCAAAGAATTTATTTCAATATTCAAATCTTGTATTGATCTCTCTAAAGAATTAATATTTAAATATAAATCTTCAATCTCCTGCTTTTTGTTTTCCAGTTTTTCTTTAGCATCAAACAGGGCAAATTGTGTGCCAGGAGTTTGTTCATAAACAAGCACCTGTTCTAATGCCGCTACTTTATTCTCTAAATTGTTTTTCTCCTCATTAGTATGACTGATCTTGTTTTTTGTTCTAACAATATCGTTTTCTATTGGTCTTATTTTGTTTTGAGTCTTTCCAATATTTTTATCAAGCAAAGCAATTTTACTGCTTAGTTGTTCAATATCTTTTCGAATCAACCTTCGCTGAATCTCGGTTTTTACATTATGCTCTTGCAAAATCAAATTATTAATTTCTTCTAAAACACTTTTTGCTTTTTCGAAATCAACTGATTCAATAACCATACTGACTAAGTTAGTGTTGGCTAGATTTAAAGCCTTAACGCCAATCTCGTATTCGCCATTATAAACCTGATTATTAATTTTCTCAACCAACTGCACCGGCGATTCAATCAACTCTCCGCCAACTCTACCAATCTCCAGCGAAGTATCAATCTTGTAAATTTTCGGGCTAAAAATAGAAAAACTAAAAGCCGAAATTATTGCTAAAATAAAAATCAAAAAAATTAATTTCCAGCGCTTTAAAATCACTCTAACATAATCAGCCAGATTTATTTCGCTATATTGATTTTCTGGATTTTGCATGTTCTGGTATCTTACTTATAATTAAGTCAGATGTCAAGCAGCTATTCTTGGCTGAATCTGCCAAGGAAAAATACAATTCTCTTTTTTCTCTCCGCTTAATCCAACGCAGTAATATTGATTGAGACGATATTTGCTTAAAAAATAATTAATTGATCTTTTAGAAAAGCCAGCAAAATTTATTTTCGTCTCAATAGGAATAATTTTATCTTTATGTTTTAAAACAAAATCAATCTCTTTTTTATCTTTAGTGCGCCAAAAATTAATTGAATCTTTACCAAACAGCTTAACTAATTCGGCAAAGACAGATGTTTCAAAAATCTCGCCTAAAATTTCAGGGGAAATCACTTTTAGCCAAAGCAAATGCGCTAAGCCGCTGTCATAAAAATAGATCTTCGGGGTTTTAAAAAGCTCTGAACGCAAGTTTCTGGAAAAAGGCTTAACTAATTTAATAACATATGTGTTCTCAAGCACAAATAGATAATTTTGAATAGTCTGTTTAGCTAATCGGCAGGTGCTAGCCAGTTCTTCAATATTAAGAAGCTGACCTGTTTGAGAAGCTAAAACCTCTAACAATTTATTAAACTTGTCTATTTCTTTGACTTCTGCTAAATCGCGGATATCCTTTTTAAGATAAGTATCAATGATCTGCCACAAATATTTCTCTTTTTTTTCTTTTTCAAAAATTAGAGCAATTTTTGGATAACTGCCGAAAAGAACAAACTCAGCAAAAAGGCTATTCAATTCCTCTTGTTTAATTTCGGTTAAAACTGGCTTGATTGCTTTTTGATAACCCTTAAAAACTAAAAATTCTTCAAAACTTAAGCCGAATATTTCAAATACCAATGCTCGGCCAACCAATGCTTTTTTTATTTTCTTCTTGATTTCAAAAGTTGAAGAACCAGAAACAATAAGTTTAAAGCTTTTATAATGATCATTAATCAGTTTTATAAAATTTGTCGGGTCCTCTAAATATTGGATTTCGTCAATAAAAACAAAAATCTGTTTTTGCAAATCAAAGCCTTGCTCTAAAAGAAGCTTTTTAAGATTTTCAGGCCCTTGATTAAGAAGTTTTAAATACTTTCTCTCTTCTAGGTCAATATAAAAAACCTGCTCTTTTTTATTTTTGAGAAAGTTTTCCAGCCAATATAAGATAAAAGTTTTACCGACTTGCCTGGCGCCGTACAGAATAATTGCTTCCTTTTCAAAAATATATTTTAGAATTTCATCAATAATCCTTCTTTTGTATATCAACTTTTCAGCAACCATACTTTTATTATAGTCAAACTTAAAGTAAAGTCAAGAACTGGCTGTGGATAACTTGATTTTATGAATTAAAAATAGTAGTATTATAAAATATGAAAATTTTAGTTACTGGCGGCGCTGGGTTTATCGGCTCTCATCTGGTTGATGAACTAATCAAACGCAGATATTCTGTTGTTATTTTAGACAATTTATCCGAAGGCAAAAAAGAGAATATTCATGCAAAAGCTAGATTTTATAAAATAAATATCTGCAGTAATTTAGAGCCGATTTTCCGCCAAGAAAAACCTGGAATTGTTTTTCACTTAGCCGCTCAAAAAAATGTCCGCAAATCCTTAGAAGATCCGATTAAAGACGCTAAAACAAATATATTGGGAACTTTAAATTTATTAAAGCACTGCGAGAATATTAAAAAATTTATTTTTTCTTCTTCGGGCGGAGCGATTTACGGCAATACAAAAAATCTGCCAACCCCAGAAACAGAAGTCCCCAATCCCCTCTCGCCTTATGGCGTGGCTAAATTAGCTGTTGAGAAATATCTTCACGCTTTGCGCGTTTCTCATGTTTCTCTGCGATATGCCAATGTCTATGGGCCGCGCCAAGACCCATGGGGCGAAGCCGGCGTTATCGCGATATTTATAAACAAAATTAAAAACAATCAAAAACCAATAATTTTCGGGAACGGCAAACAAACAAGAGATTATGTTTATGTCACTGATGTTGTTTCGGCTAATATCAAGGCAATGCAAAAAAATATTTTTGGCGAAATAAATATTGGCACTGGCAAAGAAACTTCGGTTAATCAGCTTTTAAAACTAATTGATCAGAAAGCAAAAGCAGAACACATAAAAGCAGTTGCTGGTGAAGTTCAAAGAAGTTGTTTAGATATTAAAAAAGCCAAGAAAATTCTAGGGTGGCAGCCAAAAATAAAATTAGAAGATGGGATTAAAAATCTTTTGATATAAGAACCTGTCGCTTTGCTCCAGAACCTTTTTACTCGCTGACGCTCGTAATAAAAATCTTTCTATGTTTGGTTTTTAACATATTCTCTTGAGCTGAAAAAATATCCTCATGCAGTTTCTCTCCCGGCCGAATTCCAGTATAAGTTATTTTAATATCTTTATCCGGCCGCAATCCAGCCATTTCAATCATTTTTTTTGCCAGATCAGTAATCTTAATTGGCTCACCCATATCTAAGACAAAAATCTCTTTGCCTTGACTCAAAGCCCCGGCCTGAATAATTAAACTAACTGCTTCATCAGTAGTCATAAAATAACGAGTCATATCTGGATGCGTGACAGTAATTGGCCCACCCTCTTCTATCTGTTTTCTAAAAATCGGCACAACCGATCCCCTGCTTCCCAAGACATTGCCAAATCTAACCGCGCAAAAATTATTAGCAATCACGATTTTTTCTGCCTCTCTTTTTGTTTTTCCCATAACAGAACTTGGATTTACTGCTTTGTCAGTAGAGACTAGAACAAGTCTTTCAGAATTATATTTTTTCGCTAAATTAACTAAATTTCGAGTTCCCTGAACATTAGTTTTATAAGCTTCATCCGGATTTTGCTCCATTAAAGGCACATGCTTGTAAGCAGCTGCATGAAAAATAATTTCCGGCTTAAATTTTTGAAAAATCTTTTCTAATTTTTCAAAATCGCGCACACTCGCAATCACAGAGCAATCATGATTCAAATTAAAAAGCCCTGTTTCGTCTTGGTCTAAAGCAACCAACTTGCTTGGTAAAAAATTTTTAATCTGGCTAACCAACTCACTGCCAATAGATCCGGCCGCGCCAGTAACCAAAACTATTTTATTTTCTAAAAATCTTTTAATTAAATTCTTATCCGGCGGCACCTCGTCTCTTTTAATTAAATCTTGAGCTCGAATATTATCTATCATTCGCTCTTTATGATTTGCTTCATAAACAATTCTTTTGCTGGCGCGCAAGCCCGTGATAAATAATAAAGTTAAAAAATAATTAATAAAAATAACTGACCGGGGAAAACCCTGAAAAGGCTCATAATCACGCAAAATAAAAAGAGCAGTTCCTAAAAAAGCAGAGCCAATAGTGATTGCTTTAATAATAGAAATCAGCTCTTTAACACTAACATAAGACCAAGATAAGCTATAAAGCCCGCGCCAGATAAAAATCAACAGATTAATAATCAAAGCTAAGCCAATAAAAATCCAGAGATTGCTTCTTTGCGGATCTGGAATATTGCCGTCAAAACGCAATAAAAAAGACAAGAACATAGCTAAGCTGATCAGGGCTATGTCCATAATCAGAAAAAAAATAATTTTCTTTTTAAACAAGTTTTTTAAGTTCTTGAACAACATATTAGTAAGCCAAGTATTTTTTCATTAGTTTTTTATAATTCTTGCAGAAATTGGAGATAAAATTTTGATTGCCAAAGAAATTTTTTAAATCATAAGACAGTTTTTGTTCATTTATATTTTTATCAATTTTTTCCCAAAGCTTTTCTTTTAATTCATTTGTATTGCAGATGCCTGTAAATTTAGATAGATTTTTATAGTCTGGAGATATATTGTTTTTAAAATACCAAAAAATATCATAAAAATCCCGGCCCTTAATATCTATTTCATCATCTTGGCCCTTAAACCATTCTCGAGTAAAAATCGCAATAATTTTTCCGGTCATTAAAAATTTTAAATTATAATTCTTCACGATAAAATTAAAGCCAAAATTTGAAATAGGATTCATCTCTACTTCAGGTTTAATGAATTCGCTCTTATTTGGCTCTATTTTTACATACAAAAGATCACTGCCTTGTCCATAAGATAAATTTAATTTTTTAAGTACAGGGAATTTTAAATAAATTCGCGTTTTTCCTTGACAGCGAAAATCAATATCCATTAGAAAATTATTTTTAAAATAATTTTGAATTTTTAAAGCTAAATTTTTTAAGTTTAACTGCTGGTAATCTTTTTTATTCAAATCAAAATCTAAATCTTCTGACAAGCGCGGTAAATTGTAGCATATTCTTAGGCAAGATCCGCCAGTAAAGATAAAATTTTGATAATTTTGGGTGTTATAAATAAAATCTAACACAGGAAATTGCAAGTATTCTTTTAAAAAGTTAATAATTACAAAATCAGGCATATTTTCCTGCTTTTTTTGATTAACTAAATTTTTTAGAATTTCATCAAGCATAATATTCTTGCTGTATGAGTTCAAAAAGTTTTTTTATTTTTTTACTCTTGATAAATTTTGAATAAAAGCGGGTTTTTTTAAATTCTGCTGAAGAAATATTCTCCCAGTTTAATCTTAAATTCTGAATAGCAGTTTTTGTAACATCCTGATTTTTCGTAAAACGAAAGTATAAAAAATCAAACAAGGCTTTTGATTTGTTTGCTTCTAATATTGGAGCGCTGTTAAAATATTTAATTTTAAAGCCAGTAAATAACTTTGCCGTGATAGAGGAATAGCGAAAACTGGCAATAGGGTTAATTATCTCGCGATTAATTTTTGTAGTAACTGAGGTGATGGCATTGACCGATTCTGTTAATATCTGATATTTAGCTAGGATATATTCGGTTGATAAATAGGAGGGTTTAACCAATTGATTTGCTATATATTCAATAAAAAAATTTTTATTTATTTCTTTTTGAAAAGCTTCAGTTAAAACATACAAACTTTTTTTAAGAGCAATAATTCTTTTGTTTTTAAGCCAATATTTGATATTAGCGTCTAACGCGTCTTTTTGCGGCTCTAATTTTCGCAAAGAATTTTTATTGAAAATTAGAAGATTTTTAGTTTTATTTTGCAGGGTTTTAAAATTCATAATGTTTAGGAATTAGTATATTCACTATACCAATTCCTAAATAGTTGTCAAGAGAGAAAGTTATCAAGGATTTCTTTTAAATAAGTTTTTTAATCTCTTGAACAACATAATGAATTTCTGATTTTTTAAGATTATTAAAAAATGGCAAAGCAAGCGTCTCTTGGCTTATTTTTTCGCAAATCGGAAAATCGCCTTTTTTATAACTAAATAGTTTTCTGTAAAATGGCATTAGATGAATCGGCGGGAAATAATTACTGCATTGGATGCCTTTTTCTTGAAGTTTCTTTATAATGTCATCTCGATTTTTAAGTCTTATCACATAAACAAACCAGCTTATTTTTATGTTTTTTGAAATATGAGGAAGTTTTATTTCTTTGCAATCTTTTAATAAATTATTATAAGTTTCAGCCGCTTTTTCACGCTTTTTTAAAATCTGATTAATTCTTTTAAGTTGGACAATGCCAAGAGCGCAATTTATTTCGCTAAGCCGATAATTATAACCCAAACGAACATATTTAAACCATCTACCGCTCTCATCTCGCCCCTGATTGCGCATGCTCTTACAAAATTCGGCTATTTTTCTATTATTTGTCACAATCATACCACCCTCGCCAGTTGTAATTTGTTTATTAGGATAAAAAGAAAACACGCCAGCTGCGCCAAAAGTGCCGCATTTCCTGCCATTGTATTCCGAACCCAAGGCTTCAGCGCTGTCTTCTATCAGTAATAATTTATGCCTTTGGGCAATTTCCTGCAAAGCATTCCAATCAGCTGGCTGACCAAAAACATCAACTGCTAAAATTGCTTTTGTTTTTTTAGTAATCTTATTCTCAATTTTGTCAATATCAATATTTAAAGTATCTTTATTAATATCAACAAAAACTGGCTTTGCTTTTTCAAATAAAATACAATTAGAAGAAGCAATAAAGCTAAAGGGCGTAGTGATTACTTCATCACCTTCGCCAATATTTAAAGCTCTAACAATAAGATGTAAAGCACTTGTGCCGCTGTTTACTGCCACCGCATATTTAACTCCTAGATAATCAGCCATGACTTTTTCAAATTCTTCTAATTTCGGGCCCAAACTTAATCGAGAAGTTTTCAAAACACCTAAAACAGCTTTGCGTTCTAAATTTGTGATATCTGGCTGCGACAAGGGGATTTGCATATTGTTTTAAATAAATAATAAACGGTTTGAAAAATTATTTTTAAATCAAGGACAAAAGATTGTTCTTGAAGATATTTTAGATTTAAAGCTATTTTATCGGGAAAAATTTTTTTAATATAAACTTGTTCAGGAAATTCTGATTGAGCTAAAATTTCTGCTTCCTGAACTTTAGTTAAACTATATTTAATCCCGGCAAAACAAGTGAGGCCAGGCCTAATGCTCAAAACTTTTCTATGAACAGGATTTTGTAAATTATAATATTCCGGCACATCTGGCCGCGGCCCGACAATGCTCATCTCCCCTTTTAATACATTAACAAATTGCGGCAATTCGTCAAGCTTATATTTTCGTAAAATCTTGCCAATTTTAGTAATTCTCTGATCGTCGCTTAAAGTCAAATTATTAGACCCAACCTCTGCTTGAGCAATCATTGTCCGAAATTTATAAATTTTAAAAGGCTTGGCATTTTTGCCTAATCTTGTTTGAGTGAAAAAAATTGAACCTTTAGAAGTTAGTTTAATTAAAACAAAAACAATTAAAAAAATAGGAGTTAAAATAATTAAGATAAAAATAGAAAATATAATATCAAATAGCCGCTTGATCATAAATATAAATTTTTGACTTTTTATTATTATGAATTGAAGTATAAGAATGCAATTTTAAACCAAGTTTTTCATAAAACTTAATTGCTCTTATTAAATCTTCTCCAACTACTACTTTAAATTTCTTAATTTTTCTTTTTTGCATTTCTTGAAGAAATTTTTTAAATAATTCTTGAGCGACGCCCTTGCCCTGATATTTTTTAATAACAGCAATAGTTAATAATTCTGCTTTTGGTAAATTTTTATTCTCTTGAGAATATTTTAAAGTTTCAAAAATCTTTTTAAAATTTGTTATTTTTGATAACAAAACAAACAGCACTCGGAAAAAATATTTTCTTATAAAATATTTATAAAACTTTTTTGTATTGACACAGCCGCTGATAAAGCCAATAATTTTATTATTTTCTTTAGCAACGACAACAAAAGCCAAAGGCGATTTGATCGTTGCCTCATATAATTTAGAAAGAAAGTTCTCCCCCAAGCTGCTTAAAAAACCCTGATTAATTTCCTGATAGTGGATTTCAGCTATTTTTGTTGCGTCTTTTTGATTGGCTAGGTAAATTTTCATAAATTTTGAATAACTTGTTCTAATTTATCAACGAGGATTGGAATATTATGGTATTCTTCTACATATTTACGACCTTTTTGGCCCATTCTTTCTCTTTCTTGCGGCAATAATTGATAAAGCCTTATAATCGCTTCGGCCATCTGTCTGGGCTTTTCCGGCGTGACGCTTAGGCCACAGCCTGCTTCTTGAACAGGATTGTTGACGGCATCAACTGAAAAAATTATTGGCTTGCCGGCTGCCATATAATCAAATAATTTATTAGAGCTAATACCATATTTGAATACTTCTAACTTTTTTAAATTAAACAAAAGAATATCAGCCCCGCTTAAAGCATTACAGGTTTCTGTTTTTGGCACAGAATTACAAAATACCACATTTTTAAGCCCCAGCTTATTTTTATATTCTATAAGATTTTTCTTTTCTGCGCCATCGCCAATAAAAAAAAATTTTATTTTTTTGAATTCTTTATCTTGGATTATTTTTGCCACATCCAAAATAATATTTAAAGCATTAGCCTGGCCATGAGCTCCAAGATATATCGCTTTAAAAAAATTATTTAATTTTTCTTTTTTTCTTTTCCCAAATTTCGTTAAACTTACGCCATTAGGAATCCAAACAATTTTACTGTTTTCTATCCCTAAAGAAGTTATGTATTCATCAGCTTGCGGCAAAACAACAATTATCTTTTGAGCTCGTTGATATAAAAATTTTTCCAAACATCTCAATGTTTTTACTATTAAATCATTTTCTTTATATTCTCCTATATCAACCAGTGTCTGCGGCCACAAATCTCTTGCTTCCATTATAAATTTTGCTTTATAGTATCTCGAAAGACAATAGGCGGACAAGACCGCAAACAAATGCACTGACGAGCCAATAATAATATCCGGCTTATAAATATTATTATTTATCCTCGTAATCTTTCTTCCAAGCCAATAAGCCCGCCACATAAAAGAAAGCATATTGAAAACTCGCCGCCAGTTGTTTTTTTGATAAGCAAAAGTTTTAATCCAAACAAAATTTATCCCCTCTCTTTTTTCAATTATCCACCTTCCACCTTGACCCAATTTTAATTCTTTGTGCAAATTATAATTAAAGCTTGATGCAAATATAGTAACACTGTATCCTCTTTTTATAAGTTCTTTCGCAAAATCATAATGCCTGGTTCCTCCCGGCATATCAGGAACAACAGCGTAATGATTGAAAATCCAAATATTCATAATCTGATATTTCTTCTTAATCTATAAAATTTATTTTTCAATACAACCCAGTTTGTGTATAACTGAAGAAAAAAAGATCTAAGTTTGCCCTTGCTTGTGTGGGTATAAACAAATCTCATAATCTTGCCTAGGGTCCTGCTATGAAATTGTAATCCAAAAGCATCTTCTACCGCACTCTTCAAATAATTATAATCCACACCCTTGATTTTTGGTTTAGTGGGGCTATAATCGGCAAATTCATCGTGGCTTTTAACTAAACTTAAATTTCTCTCTTTGCAGTATTGATAAAGCTCGCTACCTGGAACCGGCGTTAAATAAGAAAACGAATAAACATCCGGTTTAATCTTTTTGATTAAATTAATCGTTGCCTGCACATCTTCTTTTGTTTCCCCGGGAAAGCCTAGCATAAATAAGCCGCGCACCAAAAGGCCATATTTTTTGCATATTTCAGTAGCTTTAATAGATTGCTCAACCGTGATTCCTTTTTTAATAAAATCCAAAATTCTTTGGCTGCCGCTTTCATAGCCTATGTGAACCAATTTTAAACCTACTTCGCTTAATCTTTTTAGCGCGTCTTCGTTACGGCAAGCGGCATCAGCTCGGCTATTGGCAGAAATAGGCGCTGTAAAACCGTTTTTTTTGTATTTATCGGCAAACTCAAGCATCCATTCTCGATTTAAAGTAATAGAATAATCCCAGAAAAAAAGACTTTTAAAATTATATTTGTCCCGCAGATTTTTTAGTTCTTCAATAACATTGTCAACGCTTCTATATCTTACTTTTGGTCCAAACATTGTTTTGGCATGAGGCGCGCAAAAAGTGCAATTATAAGGACAGCCTCGGCTGGCTATCATGGTCACACTCGGCGGCTTAAAAATACCCGGAAAATTAGAAACAAAACTAGTTGTTACTTTATAATCAAACAGCTCTCTATCTTCAAATGGCAATTGGTCTAAATCAGGTTTTACTCCGCAAATGATTCTGGCGCTGGGCTTGTTGTCTCTGATATTATCTAAAAGATTAACAAAACTTATCTCTCCTTCGCCAGTAATAATATAATCTATTTTTTTGTTGGCAGCTACTTCGTCTGGGGCAACGGTTGGATGAACTCCGCCAGCTACTATGATAGTGTGCGGACTTGCTTCTTTAATGATGCTAACTGCTTTCATGGCATTATTAAAATCAGAACTCATTAAAGTTATGCCAACAACATCAGGAGAACGCTCTTTAATTTTCTGCCCAAAATCTGGCCAGCCTGTTAACTTTCTAGTATCAACCAGCATAATATCTGCATAACCTTTGCTTTTAGCATAGGCGCTAATTGAACACAAACCAGGATGTATTTGGCTTGACCAGTGGGCTTTGCCAAAAGTATTAAATTTTCCTTCGCCATAAGGGCAATAAACAAATACTATTTTCATAATAAATTTTTATATATATTTTCTATTATTTTAATATTTTCATCCCAGTTATAATGTTTAGCTACAAACTTCCGAGCTTCCCGCCCCATTTTTTTTCTAGCAACAGGATTACTATAAAAAAATAATAATTTTTCGGCAATAGCCTCAGGATTTTTGGGTTCTATCAAAAATCCAGTTTTGTTTTGCGCAATCGCTTCCGGCAACCCTCCTACGTTAGAAGCAATAACCGGAATACCGCAAGCTTGAGCTTCAAGCGCCGCAACCCCAAATCCCTCTCGCTCACTCGGCATACAAAACACATCCATTTGTTTAACAATTTCAGGGACATTAGGATGATGCACAAAACCTAAAAACAATACACTATCTCCAATTTCTAATTTTTTTGCGAGTTCTATAAGTTCGCTTTTCTGAGGGCCGTCTCCAACAATTAATAACTTGGCACATGGCGCTTTTTTGAGAAAACTAGCAAAAGCTTCTATTAAATACTTTATTCCGTATATTGGAGCGAGTCTGCGAGCAGTGCCAACGACAAACCTGGCATTATCTTTTTTTTTGGCAGGAAAAAAATTAGACAAATCCACGCCAAAAGGCGTAAAATAAATCTTTTTATTGGTGAATTTTCGTGTATGGCAAGCCATTGTTTTACTATTAGACAATACTGCATCTGCATTAGCCAAGGTTCTTCTGACAAAAAAATTAATAATTGGATTTTTAATTCTTTCGTAAATATCCGTCCCCCATACAGAAACAACAAAAGGACGATATTTAACAAAATAACCAATAATGCCATAGGTTGATATATAATGAGCATGCAGAATATCAGGTTTCATATTTTTTATTGTTTTTTTGATGCGAGATATATTAAGAATATAATTTATCAATTTCCCCAAAACAGGAATCACGGGCGGGAAATAAACAATATTTATATCTTTGATTTCTGCGTTATGTAATGTGCAAACAACCACTTCGTACCCATCATAGCCAAGAGAACGGGCAATTTTTTGCGCGTGGATACTATTTGCCGGCGCTAAAAGACAAATTTTTATTTTCGATTGCATAATTAATTTTAATGTTATTCAACATACCCAAAACCATCCAAAAGAACATTCCAGAAATTCCCCCAAAGATAATCAGATCGCTTTGTCCATAAATTAAAAAAACCATTAAAACAACTTTCAAATAAGTCGGGGCATGCGCTTTTAGAGAAATAATTATAATAAAAGACAATAACAAAAGACCGACTATTCCCCTTTTATAAAATTCATCGAAAAAAATATTATGTAAATGCCCGACACTTATGTCTGCCGGGGGAGCTATAAACCTGAATCCGGTCCCATGGCCGAACAATAATTCATCCGGCCCGCTGTTATATTTAAAAATATATTTTTGCCACAATGCTGTCCTTCCTGTGGAGCGAAAAAGTTCAGACTGGCTAAATCTTTCTTTGGCCGGGAATTTTAAAAAACCAGAATATTCAAACAAACCAAAAAATGTGGCAGTATAAAAAATTAAAAGAAAAACTGTAAATATAATAATTATTTTGCGAAAGTTAAAATGTTTTAAATAATATAAAATAGCGAGCATAAGCAGAAACAAAAAAGTAAACAGCCAGGTCAAATTAAATCCAGAAACAAAAGCCAATCCAATGACCGGCAATATCGCTTTGATGTTTTTTCTTTCAAAAAATTCAAAAGACAGATAGAACAAAGCAATATTCAACAAATCTAAAAATTGAACGTCTCGCTTAGCCACAAATGCTAATATGCCAATTAATATGCCTAAATACAAAAATAATTTTATTCTACTCAATAAATAAAAAATATTATTTTTAATATTAAAATTTTTAATTAAAAATAGCAAAGCAAAAACAGGATAAAACACAATAGTAACAACATTAGCTGTAATTTCTTGACCTTTAACAATGGAAACTCCTAAGCTGGCCAGGTGATAAGCCATATAAAGTATTATAAAAGTTATTATAGCATTTTTATTTACTAGCTTCTTATTTAATATGAAAATAGCGATTATAAAAGTGGCCAGAGTTAAAAATAAATATATAATATTAATTTTAAAAAGACCGAAATTAAAAATCAAGCTTATCTCATTTAAAGAATTCATTTTTACTGAATTGATGTTTGAAGCAATCAACGATAAAAATAAAATACTAATTATTAAGTATTTATAGAACATATTTTTTGATAATTCTTGCTCTGGGAATAGATTTTTCATTAAAGAGTTTAAGATTCATCCATTCAATATCTAGATTTTTAATATCTCGTTTATGCAACAATACCTGGTACTCTATGGCAAAAAAATAAAATATAGATTTGTAATCCCCTTTAAAAATTCTTAGCATGCTAAGCAAAGCACAGCCAAAAATATACCAAACATGCTTAATAGCATGTTTAACACCTGTTAAGTGTTCAATATTTTTATGACAAAGATAAAGCATATGAATTCTTCTCATTAGCATATGACTATACTTGGGCAATCTCATAGAAGACGCAACATTATGAATTAATTTTGCCCTAGGTTGAAACAATATTGAATTGATGCCAAATCGTTTATAAACTCTGAATGAAAAATCTACATCTTCTCCTCCATAGGCAGCTCTAAGGAGCTGTGAATCAAATTTTTCATAATCAAAAACATCCTTTTTTATATTCATATTGCAACCACTCGCCCACATGCAAAAAATTTCTTTATTTAAGTGGCTATTATGAAAATTTTCTAAATTATATAGCCGAACAAAATTATTTTGTGTAAAACTTCCAGGCCCTAAAAATATCCACCAAAAAAAATTTATTAGCCAATGTCTCCTGTCATTCATAATCTTGCCTTGCACTATCTTAACTTTCTTATGCTTTTCAAAACTTTTCAAAACTGATTTAAGATAATCCTTATCTAAAACAACATCGTCATCTAATATGCTGATTATTTCTCCTTTAGCTAGTTCTGCGCCAATATTTTCTGCTTGCGTCAAAGATTTCTTATTTATTTTTATTAAAGTCAAATTTAAATTGAATTTTTTAAAAATATCTTGGTCAAGTCCCCCTTGATCAATAATCAAAACCTCATGTGGTTTAACGCTGTTCGCTTCAATAGACTCAAGCACTTTTAATAAGTCTAATTTTCTTCCTATGGTGGGAATAATTATTGAAATGCTCATATTTTTATCCATGATTCTGGGATTAAATCTTTAGTATTAATAGATGCATTATTAAACCATTTTTGAGGCGCAATAACAATTTTATCTTGATTATTATTCAACCAAGCGCCCCACCAACTAAAAGAACTATTAGCAACAATATTATGCTTGCACTTACTCATAAGAATTAATTCTTCGTAATCTTTAGTATTATTATCAGAAATAAAAGTTATAGGGTGTTTGGTTTTTAAATTTTCTTTTACCCAATTAATATCATCAGAAAAAATAAAAAAATGGGGCGAAGTAATCGCTCTGGTAATTTTCTTAATAGCTTTATAATAATAATTTAATGAACAAGCCCCATGGGCCTCTCTAATTCTTTTATTGGTCACATAGTCGCCTCTTCTAATATGAATTGAGACAGAATTTGTCTTGTGAATTAAATTCTCATATTTATTTGCGATGGGCTTTTTTAAAACAATCTCTTGGCGAATTATACTCTCTATATCTTTAAAATATTTCTCGCTTTGCCAATATCCTTCTATATAAGTATTATCAGATAATTTCAGTATTTTAGAATTAAAATGAAATTGATGCTCTTTAATAAATAAACGTCGATGATATGGTTTAAGTTCTTCTATAAGATTAGCAAATCTGTTTTTTTTGAGTTTTGCAATCTCATTTGAAGAAGCAAAATTCTCTATAATATTAAATGCGTGCAAATTATAACTGCGATAAGCTTCACCTTGAATCACAGTGAATCCAGATAAAACATCTAACTTTAAATCAACTTTATTAGCATGGACAGCCCTGCGGCCCATTGCATATTGGAATAACTGGTTGCCTAATCCACCTTTTAATTTAATTAAAATCATTATTGTTATTATCTAATTATTCCGCGGGCCAACAGTACTTATTTCTATGGGTTTAAATCCGATTTCTAAAGCCGGCGAGCCCGGCTTCAGAGTAAAATCTCCCTGTTCCGGGTCTACAAATAAAGGATCAGCTATGATTGAATGCAGGTCAAGACCCTTTGTCTTCCATTCCTCAAAAGTAAAAGCAAGAAAATTAATAGGACGGCCACTTGCATCAAAATAAAGATTATAATCGTACACTGTGTCAAAATTAGACCATGAATTTCCGTGATGTAATTTGCCTTCCTTCCAATAGACAATATTATACTGAGATACATTAGCATTGGGTACCTCCTGTCCTTGGGGTGCATCTCCATAACGAATCAACTGTGATTCTTTTCCCAGCGCAAAAATATTATTCTGGATTACATTACCCGAACAATTCCAGTTGAAAACCTGCCCCCCTGAAACCGTGTGATGGACAATATTCTTTTCTACTAATATGCCATTACTTCCTTCGTCCAGTATAATCCCCGCACCATACCAGCCAGAAATATGGTGGATTAGATTATCCCGAATCACAGTACCTGGTTGAACGCCTAGAGTATAGATTGCGCCATGAGTGCCTAATATGCTTTCGCCAATATTATGGAGATGATTATATTCAATAATATTATCACGAGTGCGATTGGGCTGCATATAACTCCAATTCCAGCCAGACGAAATCCCCCACTGCCACGAGCCAGAGATTTCGTTATGAGAAACTGTATTGTTACTGCTCTGGCCAATCCAAATTCCTGGCGAGCCAAAAAAAACCTGACCGCCATTATAAAAATAGTTGTCAGATATTATTGTGCTGCTGGTTTCATCAATATCTCTTTCGCGATTAATAATTTCGCCAACTTTAATTCCTCCAGCACCCAAGTCATAAAAATTATTGCCAATAAGACGATTGCCTTTAGAACCGCGGCCTAATTCAATACCCCAACCGCCGAGATGGGCAATATTATTATTCTCAAAACCGCAATGCAATGTTCCTTCAGCATAAATAGCAGCTGGAATATCTAACTCTGCCTGATCGTAAAAATGACCTTTTTCTGACAATGCCCAGCTTGTATAAGAAAAAGTAAAACCGCGAAAAACAACATATTGGACAAATTCATTGGCATCAACATTACCCTCAAATCGAACAAGCTGTTCAACAGCAGGCGCTATAGCTTCAACTTTGGTCATATCTTCGTCTGGCATAGGCCAATAATATAAAATGCCTGTTTCGCGATTTAAATACCAATCACCCGGTTTGGTTAAACCCTCAAATATATTCTCAATATAATAACCATTTGACCAAGTAAGAGGCCTCTTGCTCCCGCCAGTGAAAGTAATTAGAGAATTCTCTTGGTCTATCTCAAAGATGTGCAGGCGCGCCTCGGTCCAATGCTGAAGAACAACAACTTCTGCATCCTCTAGATTGTCCCAACTCTTATTAATATCTCCGGATTTATATTGAAAAGCTATTTTGTTTTTATCATCATCAAGGTTTTTAGGAAATGCTGGCCCGAAAACATTGTAATAAGATTCATCGGGAATCCGCGCTCGACGACGACGCTCGCCATTAACAAAAAACTGACTAAAATAGAATTCACCTGCTTTTACTTCAGGCAACTCCACTTGCCAAAGATGATTATTAACGGGTTGCCAGCCAACAATTTTTCTTCCAGCGCTCAATATCGGCTTCTCGCCTGGATAAGCCATATAGGTTATTGGATATTCTTCTGTGCCAGAATCTTCCGGCCGCAGAATAAACGGCTCTGAAATAAAATATGTCCCTCCCCGCACCATCACAGTCAAGGCCTTTTTAAATTGGCCAGCGTTTTTGAGTTGGCGGATAGCTTCTCGGACGCGATTCAATGTGGCAAAAGGACCATCAGTCCCCCTTTTGTTTGGTTCAGCCAAAGTCCCTGACCAATTATCATTGCCGTTAATTGCCACATAAAAAAAGCATGGCTGCTGTTTTGCTTCATAGCCATAAAAATTTAAAGCCGCCATTAAAAACAGACTTAATGCAAGTATTATAGTTAAAATGGTTGTTTTCTTACTCATATTTATTTTTTATTCTCCAGTTTTCCCAAACAAAAGGGTATTGAAAGGTCAAGTAATGGGTTTTTGTAAGTTCATTCTGAATTTTAGCCATTCGTTCTTCGGCATTAGGAATAAAACCATGAAACTGAATTTGGATATCATGAATATTCTTTATAAATCCACATTCAATTAGATGCTCAAGTAAATCATACTCTGCTCCTTCAATATTAATTTTTATTAAATCAATTTTTGAGATATTATTTTCTTGAATAAAATCAATAGCTCTGATAAGTTTAATGCTTTGCATATTACTGCTTTTTTTAAATATAGAAGAACTATCTCTTTCTATTGATATTTTGCCATGGCAAGTTTTATTTGACAGCCCAAAACCATAAACAGTTATATTTTTATTTTTAGAAAATCTATCTTTTATTTTGTCGGCAAACTGTGGAACAGGCTCGAAAATATAAATTTTACAACAATACTTAGAAAAAATGTCGCTTGCCCATTGGCCCTCATAGCCCCCAACATCAAAAACTAGCGATTTTTCATTTAAGTCATAATCTAAGCGATAAGTTTGATCGCCATTATTTTTAAACCATGAGGCAAGAGAAAAATTTTTATAAATGGTCTCGGATATTTTAATAAAGACATGACCTATTTTTGCTACAATTTTACTTGCAAATTTAATAATCATGATTTAATAGCTTCTTGAAAAACATTATAAATTTCATTAGCATATTTTGCAATTGCGTATTTTTCTGATGCTTCTCGGAATCCATTCTCGCCCATTTGCCTCGCTTTTTCCGGATGCTCAATTAAATATTTAATCTTTTGAGATAGTTCTTGATAATTCCCTGGTTCATATAATAATCCGTTAAAACCATCTTTAATTAGTTCTGGAGTAGCGCCGGAACGCGCTCCTATGACAGGCTTCTTGAACAACATGCTCTCAACAGCTACCCTGCCAAATGCTTCCCAGCGAGAACAAACTAAAATAATATCTGCTAACTCATAAATCAATGCTATGTCATCCATATATCCGGTGAATTCCACATATTTATTAATCTTGTTTTGAACAACCACCCGCTTTAATTGATTAGAATAATCAAGATCACCCTCTCCAACAATCTTGAGTTTCATCTTTATCCCTTGTTTTATTAGCTCTGACAGAGCTAATATTGCGTCTATTTGGCCTTTACTAGGATAAAGCCAGCCAATGATTGCCAAAGTAGGAATTTCTGTTTTTTTCAAACTACAAGCCCTGTGTATTACAGAAACTGCATCATAAATTCTTTTTATTTTATAAGCGGGTATATATTGAGAATATTTCCTCTTTAATGCTTCGGAAATAACAATAATACAAAATGACAACTTGTCCATCAATTTAATCGTTAGCCGCTTTCCCAAATCAAACGAATGTCCATAATGCTCTGCTACGAACTCTCGCACATGCCAAATATGAGGTTTTCTTAAAAGGAAAGCGGCCAAAGCGCCAACCGGAATTACACTACTATTACTGTGAATAATATCTGCTCGCCAAAAAAATGCTTTAAGAACGATCATTAATGAAACAAATAAATTCAAACCAATACAGAGCATATGTTTTAGTGAAGGTCTGCCGTTAAAAACCCAGCTCTTAAACGGGAGAATCTTATAATCCAAATGACGACTTTCAAGCTCTTTTGTTAAAGGTCCCTGTCTGGGCATAATCACATAACACTTTGCGCCCTTTTGTAATAATCCATCAATAAGATCCAATAATGCCTTGCCTGCCCCATATTTTTCAGCTACATGCGAAACAAATAAAATTTTCATATTTTGATTTTTGATTTAAATTGATTCAAGTCCCAATTTCTAATTAATTTGCGAGGCAATAAAAATAAATCAGATTTTTTAGTAACTCGGCCTTGAATATTAGCACAAGCATATTGATAACCGGTCTTTTTAACCAAAGCAGCCGTTCCTTTGTTAAAATCCTTTTTCTCGCCAAAAGGGTAAGAAAAGCTATTAACTGGTTTTTTAATGTATTTTTCTATTATTTTTTTACTTTCAGCAATCTCTCTTTTTTGTTGTTTGAATAGCAACTGTGACAACCGAAAATGCGTTATTGTATGCGAGCCGATCTCTACAAGCGGACTAGAGGCTAAGTTTATAAGCTCTTTTGAAGTAAGCGCCCGACCCGCATCTTGTTTCGGAGTATTTTCATCCCAATAAAAAGAGGTCTGACTGTTTATTCTTCCTGCAACCGCAAAAATAGTAGCTGGTATTTTTAGTTTTTCTAAAATAGGCAGGGCATTATACAAATTATCAGCATAACCATCATCAAAAGTAATGGCAACGCTCTTATTTTTTAATTGTTTGGTTCTTAGGTTTTCTACTAATTCGCTAAGTTTTATAACCTGAAAATTTTGTTGAAGATATTTCAATTGTTTGTAAAAATTATCCGGGCTAACAGATAAAAGATGCGGATCGTTTTTAACATCAGCCACACGGTGATAGATTAATATCGTTGCTGTCGGTACAAAAAAATAATAAAATTTTTTTCCAATTTCCAGGAAGAAAAAACGAAATTTTAAAAACTTATAAAAAAGTTTAGCAAGATTATAGAGATGCAGTTTCTGCAATGTTCCTTTAAGTTTATTTCTCATTCTTTTATGGCTTTAACTGTCATTAAACAAGGGAAATTTTGGTCCAAATAATTCAATTCCCGCTTGGTTAATTCTTCTCGCGCTAAACCAACCCAGAAGCCTAAACCCACCAGCACGTTTCCCCATGCTTTTATTTCCAAATTAATTTTCAAAAAAAATTTGCTGAAAATATAATTTGCCGAGGCTGTTGTAAAGCGCCAGAAATCCCCATCAACGCCAGCCGCGCAATCTACCCGACCAATTGATGGGAAGGTAGCTAGCAGTACTCCTCTCGGCTTTAAAATTCTGTAACATTCTTCAACAGCTGATTCACAATCGTCAATATACTGTAAAACTTGAGTTAAAATAATACAATCATAACTATTATTAGAAACATTATTCAATTTTCTTAAGTCTCCATAAATCGTTGCTCGTCTATTAACGTGATTTATATCTAAAATATCGCTCTTTTTAACTCTTTGCTCCCCGTATTTTAAAGTATAATTATTGTCTTCAATCTCCAAGCAATCGCCTTGGATATGTTTTTTATTTTGGTCTAAAAATTCTTCTATATAATAGCGATCAATTGGCATGCCTCGCTCCGAACCATAAATATTGCTGATTGGCTTTAGGTGCTTAAACAAAAAATAAATCAACCTTGGTTTAATTATTCTTCTTGATAACTGCCTAAATTTTGCCAGCTTTAAAATTGATTTATCTGACAAGTATTTTTTACTAAGCTTGGTTATTAGTTTCTGCATATTTATGATTTATTGGTAAAAAGAAAGAAAACGCTTTTTGCACCATTGATAAAATTTGGGAGTCTTGATTTTAAGATATCTGGCGAATCTAAATTGCGCTAAAAACATAGAGACGCTTCGTTGAGACAAAAAGTTTTTATCATACCTTCGGCAAACTTTCCTTGTTTCTGGCCCGAATTTTTTCTTATCTCGCACTCCCTTGCATCCACTCCATAACTCATAAGTGGCAAAAACCCTAGGCACATAAAGTATTTTGCTTACTCTTGATATTCTAAGCCATAAATCAAAATCCATTGCATAGTGCAAATTCTCATCCAACAACCCCACCTTGCCCACGATTCTTTTGGTAAAAAAAACAGAAGGTTGATTAAGCGCGTAAGCAGTATTGAGCAACTCATCAAAATCAACTTGCTTAAATTTCATAATATTCTTTTCAGGATTTGGTTGTATAATACTATAAGAATCGCCGTAAATTAAATTAACATCGGGATTTTCTTCAAATTTTTTAAAAATAAACGCAAAAGTTCCCGGCTCATAATAATCATCGCAATTAATCCAACCCAGAATATCGCCGCGGGCGATTTTAAAACCCTGATTAAGCGCGTCAGATTGGCCTTTATCTTTGCGAGACCACCACTTAAAATCAATACCCCTGCATTTAATAGAATATTTTTTGTTTTTTAATAAATCATCATATTTTCTGATTATTTCTACGCTCTTATCAGTTGAACCAGCGTCAGCAATAATATAATCGATATAAAAATTACCTTCTTGCGAAAGCATGCTTTTGATGGCTCTTTCAATAAATTGGCCTTGATTAAGAGAAGGGGTTATAATAGTAATAATATTATTCATAATTAAATAAGCTTATTAATCTTACTAATAACCTGCTTAACCGAAATATTTTGAACGCATTTAGCTGAATCATATTTACAATGCCAGTCACAGCCAAAGCACGGCATTTTATAATAAACAATTTTATTTTTAGTTAAATCCCCCCAAGGGAAAAATCTAGCCGGATGACCACCGCCAACAAGACAGACGGTTGGCGTGCCAATAGCTACTGCTAAATGAGTCACGCCATTGTCATTGCCAACATACAAAACTGCTTTTTCCAAAATAGCTGCTAAACTTAATAAATCAGTTTGGCCGACAATATCAATAATAGGCAAATCTGTGTATTGTTTAATTTTATCAGCCAAATTTTTCTCTTCAGGAGAACCGCAAATAATCACTTTAAACTTTTTCTCTCTACCGAGCCAATTAATCAGGCGCGAAAACTTATTAAGCGGCCAAATACGACGAACATCCCCTGCCCCAGGACAAATAATCGCAAATTTGTCATCCTTGCTAATATTATGTTTTAGTAAAAATTGATTGGCTCTTTCTTGATCACTAATTGATGGCCTAAAAAAAGGTACATAATTATTATTCACTAATCCGCCTAAAAGCTCAACAATCTTTTTGTTTTTTTCAATCTCTGAAATAACATTAGATGGTAATTTAATTAGTTTTGTATAATATTTATTGTTTTTTTCTTTTTGTTTTGGCGCAATGCTTGACAAATCTCCATCAAGACCTATTCTTTGTTTTGCTCCGGATATTTTGATTAAATAATCTCCTTTTGATTCACGGGAATAAGCTGGATAAATCGCAATATCAAAATTTGCTTTTTTTATTTTTAACAATAGTTCTCGGCGATAAAATATATTATGATCAAACTTTTTTCTATCAAAAAATATTATTTTATCAAAATTATCAAATCTTTCAGCTAATTCTTGATTAATTTTATTAACCAGCAATGTTATTAAATGGCTTGAATATAATTTTCTATAATATTTAAGCATCGGCGAAAAAAGAATAAAATCGCCAATAGCATCAATGCGAATTAGAAATAATTTTCTTGAAGTATGTTCTAACCCTTTATGGAAAAATAATTCAAGGTCAATTAAGCTAAATAGTATCTTCTTGAAGAAATATTTGATTTTCAAAATAATTTTGTCTTTAATTTTAATCATTCTTTTTATTGCAAATAAGAAAATTCATGTCATCTATCGTTAAACTTTTCATTTTCCTTTTTACATAAAAAAACAACCCAAGGCCTTGAAATTTCAATAAAATATTGAATTTTCGTTGAGTAATATTTTTGTTCTTTGACAATAAATGAAGGCTGCTGTTATTGGTAAGCAAATTCATATTATATTTTCGTGCAATATAATTTAATGTTTTTAAAGAATAAAATGAGATGTGTTGCCCGCTTCCCATGCTGTAATACCACCATTTTTCAGGCTCAGGGATAGGAGATGGCAAGAGCTCTGTCGAGAAAAAAATGTTATCGGAAAATTGCAAAATCTTTTCAATTTCTTCAATGGGTTCAACAAAATGCTCAAATGTCTCAAAAGTTGTAACTAAATCAAATTTTGAATTTTTATCTTTGTTGAGTTCAAAACCTTTGGCAAATAAATTTTGGGCGTATTTATCATAGTGGTAGAAATGAAATCCTATATCTCTCATTAGCCTTGTAAGAATTCCGTACCCGCCCGCGAAATCAAGAAATTTTCCTTGTTTATTGAACAAAAAATAAATAATCGTCACTGTTATCTGACTTAATCCTATATTTCTTGACATTATCCCAGTATCAGCAACACTAATAGGATTTTTATAAGCCTCTTCAAGCCAATAAGGCGTTTCGGTTTGCAAGAAGCTACAGTTATTGCACAAAAAATAATCTACTTTATATTTTTTCAGAATCTCAGCAGCGAATTTTTTGTTAAAATTTTTACTACCGCAAACGCGGCATGATGTAAACATAAATTTATTGATTTTTGATTGTCTGCCAATCTAAAATAGTTGATATAAATCCTAAATATTTGCCACCAAAATATTTTGTCCTCACGTCTTCTCCCTTACTATTTATTTTTATAAATATATTTTCTATTTTATCGTAACATACTACACAAGGCGATTGAATAGCAATTCTCAAATAATAATCGCCAGGATTAAGAAAAAATCTCGGGATGTTTACAGTAGCCTCATATTCTCCTATAGTCTTGTCCTTTAAGATCTTAGATGAATCATTGTCTGTCGTGAAATAAAACATAGTGCCATTAGTCGAGAAAAATTCTAAGGTTATGATAGTCTTTGGACAATTTTGATTAATTTTGTACCTTATAATAGTTTGCCAGTTTTCTTCCATATTAACAGAGGACGACAATTCATTAGTGGCATTTTTTATTTCAATAGATAATATTTGCGCTATCTTATTTTTATCTTCTGGGCATTTTAAACCTGCCCGAGAAACAGTATTACTGTGTATATATTCTTCAACCACATCTCTCGTTTTCCCAATCATTTTAATTTTCCCCTTGTCAATCAAAATACATCTTTTACACAAATTTTGGATTGCTCCCATATTATGACTTACAAATAAAATAGTTCGGCCAGCTTTTTTTGTCACTTCGTTCATTTTTCCTAGACATTTCTTTTGAAACTCATAATCGCCAACTGCTAAAACTTCATCAACCAATAAAATATCTGGATCCATATGCGCTGCCACAGAAAAAGCAAGCCGCACGTACATGCCGGAAGAATAGTGCTTAACAGGAGTCTCAATAAATTCTTGGATTCCGGCAAATTCAATTATTTGATTAAACTTTCTAGCAATTTCTTTTTTTGTCATACCAAGAATCGCGCCATTTAAAAAAATATTTTCGCGGCCAGTTAATTCTGGATGAAAACCGACTCCAACTTCTAATAAACTACTTACTCTACCTCGGATTACTGCCTCTCCTTTTGTAGGCGGAGTAATTCGAGATAAAATTTTCAAAAGAGTGCTCTTACCAGCGCCGTTTCTGCCGATAATGCCAACTACTTCACCTTTTTTGACTGAAAAATTAATATCTTGCAATGCCCAAAAAGCATCTTTTGCATTTCTATTGCCCCTTAACCACTGAATTGGTGCTTTTACTAAATTCGCAAACTCATCTCTAAGCGAAAGATAGCCTTCTTTTCTATGGCCGATTTGATAACTTTTTGACAAATTATTAACTTCAATAATTTTCATATTAAATCCGCAAAATTTTTTTCTGACTTTTTAAAATAAAATATTCCAAAACAAAACAATAAAATTGATAGGATTAGCGAAGAAGAAAAAAGCCCCCAGTTTATTGTTCCTATGCCCAATAATCCTGCACGCATTGTTTCAATCACTCCGCTCATGGGGTTTAAATACCATAACCATTGATATTTACCTAGAATACTAGTCGCATAAATAACCGGAGTGATAAAAATCAAAAGCTGGGTAAAAAATGGCAAGACGTAACGAACATCACGATACTTGACATTAACAGCTGAAAAAATAAGCCCAAGTCCGGAAAAACTTAAAAAAGTAATAATAAGTGCAGGAATAAGCAATGCAATCCCCAGTAATGTTGGTGAAAAATGATAATACAACATCATTCCAATCAAAATAATAACTGCAAACGCAAAATCAATTAAATAAACCAAAGTAGAGGCAAGTGGCATAATAATTTTTGGAAAATATATTTTTTTAATAACAGCTTGCTCTGCAATTAAACTTCCGCTGGCCGCATTGAGAGAATTGGAAAAATAATTCCAAAAAAGAAGACCTGTATAAATAAAAATAGGGTACGGAATATTACCACTGCTAATACCCGCGACCCGGCTAAAAAATATGCTAAATACTACCATGGTTAAAAACGGCTGCAGTATAGCCCAAAGTATACCAATAATAGTTTGCTTATAGCGAACTTTAATATCTCTCCAAGCCAAGAAATAAAAAAGTTCTCGGTATTGCCAAAGCTCCGTTAAGTTCAAGCGAGAAAGCCCTTTGATTGGTTTTATTTTTATTTCTGTCATTCCGCGTCAAAATTTAAGAGATAATATTTTTAAAATTCTTTTTGCCGTTTCACCATCCCAATATTTAGGTATTCCACTTTTTTTATACTTTGAAGACAAGATCTGATTGACTGTGTTTAAAATTTTATTTTTATCTGTGCCGCAAAGAATACTACTGCCCTTTATAATAGTAATCGGCTGTTCAGTATTCTCTCTTAGAATTAGGCAAGGAATCTTTAAAAATGTCGTTTCTTTTTGCACTCCGCCGCTGTCGGTTAAAACAAATTTGGCCCGTGAAATCAAGGCAATAAAATCAAGATAGCCAAGAGGAGGAATGCAAAACGCGCCAATATTTTTGGGAAGTTGTTTTTTAGTTCTGGGGTGAACCGGAAAAATTGTTTGGACTCTTTTGTCCACTTTGTTTAAAATATTTATCAATTTTACAAACTTTTTCTTATCATCAACATTGCTGGGACGGTGCAGAGTTAAAACAGCATAATTATTTTTCTTTAAATTATATTTTTCAATAATCTTTGATTTTGCAATCTTATTTTTTGCATTTATCAAAGTATCAATCATTATATCGCCCGTGAAAAAAATTTTATCTCTTGCAACTCCTTCGTTTAAAAGATTTTTAAGGCCTGATGGCTCTGTCACAAATAAAAAATCAGATATATGATCCGTTAAACGCCGATTAATTTCTTCAGGCATTGCGCGGTCAAAAGAACGTAGTCCTGCTTCAATGTGAGCTACTTTAATGCCAAGCTTGGCAGCTACCAAAGCCGCGGCCAGAGTTGAATTAACATCGCCGACAACCACTACTAAATCAGGTTTTTCTTTGAGGCATACTTTTTCGAATTCTATGATTATTTTTCCGGTCTGTTCGGCATGAGAGCCAGAACCTATGCCTAAATTATAATCTGGCTTTGGAATATTTAAGTCTTTGAAAAATACTTCCGACATTTCATAATCATAATGCTGGCCAGTGTGAACTAAAATTGGCTTAAATTTAGGATATTTTTTAAATTCATCCAAAAGAGGCGCTATTTTTATAAAATTTGGACGCGTGCCAACTGTGCATAAAATTTTCATATATTGTATATTTTTCTGTTCTGCTTTTGTTTCCAAAAAGAATAAATTATTTTATACAAACTATCAGCGTGCAGATTAATTAAAACTTTTATTAGTGGCAAAAGATATGGATAAGAAACTCCGAGAGCAAAAAATTTCTGTAAATTATTAATTTGATTTTTCTTTTTAATATCTAAAACGCT